>CEUS01048028.1_pt1 | contig 19423 bp, 15 predicted proteins | sample 427031 | NCBI WGS metagenome assembly CEUS01 (sample SAMEA2622837, study PRJEB7988) | marine metagenome | biome: marine biome (ENVO:00000447); feature: marine epipelagic mixed layer (ENVO:xxxxxxxxx); material: "saline water (ENVO:00002010), including plankton (ENVO:xxxxxxxx)" | depth 140 m | reverse complement strand
AACGCTGCTAACTTTGGTATAGTTGGTATGACTCAATCCATGGCAAGAGAATTCGGAAAATACGGCATCAATGTAAATGCAGTGTGCCCAGGAGCCGTAGACACCCATCGGATGGATTTACTTGGTAGGGGAGAGGAGTGGGAAAGAATGGCAAGTAATACACCCATAGGAAGAAATGGCACTGACGACGAAACTGGAGCGTTCTGCGTATATCTTTGTACTGAGGCTGCTTCATGGATACACGGCCAATCCATAAACATTAACGGTGGAACGGTGATGGAGCATTGAGACTTCATGTATCTTAAGATTCGATCATATAGATGACGAAAATACATCATGGTTGGTGGATACTTTCTGGTACTTTAATAAGTCAGTTTGTGTCCATCAGTATTATGCTAATGATATCTGGAGTTTTCTTAGAGCCTGTGGTCCAAGATCTCCAGATTGAGGTGTGGCAGTTTGCATTTGTTGTATCTTTATCTTCGGCACTGGGAGCGGTTTCTCTCATAATATTTGGACCTATCGTGGACAGTATTGGCCCAAGACGCGTGATGGTTATTGGAGCACTATGTTCCGCAGCTAGCTTTATAGGTTTATCAATACAATCTTCGTTGTTTGCTTTGATATCTTTTCATGTATTGTGCGGGGCATTTGGATTTACCCTGTTTGGACCAAGGATTTTGAGCCCAACGATATCTAAATGGTTCATATATTACAGGGGCTGGGCTCTCACCGTTGGATCAGTAGGGGTTTCTTTTGCGGGTATAATCACGCCTGTGCTAATGACATCAGTTGTTGACTCTTTTGGATGGAGAACAGGATATCTAGTTCTAGCCGCAACCATATTGCTTATTATTTTACCTGTGTCTATGGTAATGAGGAGACAACCGGAAGATATGGGATTATTACCGGATTTAGTTGCCAAGAGTGATATAGATACAACAGAAAATAATCTCAGTAGTGCCTTGATGGATGATACTGACAGAACTTATACCAGATCCTTGGCTATGAAAACTTCCAGTTTTTGGTTTGTTTGCATTGGATATGGATTTAATATGGCTGCGTTGTCATCTGTTGTGATACATGGAATACCTTTTGCCACAGACGCTGGGTTTAGTAGAACGCTTGCTTCTGTTGCTTTGGGTATAAGTGGAGTGGGCAATTTACTTTCCAAATTACTTTGGGGTTGGGGGCTTTCACGTTATGACGCGAGAAGATTAGCCAGCCTGGCGTTTTGCATTTCAGGTTCAGGGGTTATTTTGTTATTATTTTCGGCTATTGGTAATAACATAGCAATGTTGTTACTAGGTTTTTTTCTCTATGGTTTTGGTTTTGGAGGTACGATTCCTGTGAGTGAATTTCTGTGGGCTCGTTATTTTGGCCGGCGTTATATAGCTTCTATTCGCGGTGCAGGTGAACCATTTGTTATGACCTTTGCAATGATTGGGCCAATTTTAACAGGATACGTTTTTGACATTCATGGTTCTTATACAATGGCATTTTCCATGATTATTGTTAGCTACATAGCGAGTGCAGTGGTAATAAACTTATCCTCTGACCCGCCTAGAATTAATAACTCTTTACACTAGCACTACATAGAGCCATCTATAATTATATCCAGTAACACTGGTGCGTTCATTGACACAGCCTTATCTATTGCAGGTTTAATCTGTTCTGGTCTTTCTATTCTTTCTCCGTAGACCCCCATACTGTTAGCTATAGAAGCTACATCAAATGGTGTTCCAAAATCTGAGTGCAATAGGTTTGGACCAGCTGTCTCGGTTTCACCAAGTACATCTTTCTGATAAATGGCGTAGTTCGTTTTGAGGATTCTATACATGCCGTTGTTACATATAATAAAAACACATGGTATGTTTTCATTGGCTGCAGTCCAGAGACCCTGTATAGTCATCATTGCACTTCCATCGCCAATTATTCCGAATACTTTTTTCTCAGGATTTGCACACTGGGCCCCCATAGTAGCTCCAATCCCGCCTCCTATAGATTGACCCCTGACTCCAACTATGTCTCCTCTGTTTTGTGCCTGAATAAACCTGCGTAAAGAAGCTCTATTACTCAAAGAGTCATCTACAACCATAGCATTTGTAGGTAAGGATTGTGCAATTTCTGACATCATTCTTGCAGGAGTTATTGGTAAGTTATCCCAGGTAGGTTTTACTCCTTCCATAAAGGCGTTACGTTCAGCCAAGACTTGTCTTTTTACTTCTAGAACTCTGTCATTTATCGTGGACATTTTTGCATTGCTAATTCTTATATTTATCTCCCCAATGAGATCTTGAATAGCAGTGGCACAGTTTGAAACGATTCCTAAAGAAGTTGGTTCCGATTTGCCTATTTTACCCTGCTCGGAGTCTATGTGTATTAGTTTGGTATTATTTGTGAGTATTCGGTCGCCCCAGTGGAATAGATCTTCAAATGTGTCCATTCCTATTGTTAACACAGTGTCGTATCGCTTAATGACTTCCCGATGTGATATTAGTCTAAGTGATAGGTTTCCGAAGAATTGTTCATGCTGAGTAGGGAAAGAAACCTCGGCACCTCTGCTTTGGTAAACACTAAACCCAATTAACTCGGCTAATTCTATGGCATATCCCATTGCATCGTCATCCGAAACTCTATCACCTACTATCATAACTGGATTTTCGGATTCCAATAGAATATCTGATGCCTCTTCTATTGCACGTAGGTCTGGGCGAGATTGATCCCGTACTAACGAAGATGGGGCAATGTCCATAGTAGCTGTGCCCTCCATGGCGTTAGAAGTGAAGCCTACGTACACTGGGCCTTTTGGATGTGTATTAGCTTCTTTGAAGGCGCGCCTCAATACGCTTGGTATCTGGTCGGGTAGAGTAAGTTCAACCGCCCATTTTGTCACCGGTCTAACTAGATCGGCAAGATCTGTTATCCCTTCTGAGATTTTTCTGGCATCATAGTTAGCCGATGTCACAACCATAGGTGTACCAGTGTTGTAGGCATCTAATATTAGAGACATTCCGTTTGCTAGACCATTATCTACGTGCAAGTTGACAAATGATGCCTTTTTGGTACACCTTGCATATGACTCAGCCATGCCTACTGCTACACTTTCCTGCAATGACAGGATATATTTAAGTTCTGGGTAATCTCCTAACATATTAATCAGAGGAGCCTCACTTGTGCCGGGGTTACCAAATATGTATTCAACACCCTCAAGTTTCAATATTTCCAATATTGCTTGTTTTCCTGTCATGTTTTGCATCATTGATACCTCCATCAGGTAGATTGCGAATCAGGATATAGATGGCATTTTACTTCTCGTTCGTAAATGTATGTTGCTTTTGGGTCGATCGTATCACACTTGCCAACAATTACGGATGGACATCTTGGGTGGAATTTACAGCCGTTAGGTAAAGCAGATGGGCTAGGTGGTTCTCCAAGAATTACCTCGCGTTTTATCATCCTGTTTTTCGCATTAGCTGCTGGAATCGCATTGATTAATGCTTTTGTATATGGATGAAGCGGGTCATCTATTATCTCTCGTGGATTTCCAGTTTCGATTATCCTTCCGGCGTACATTATTGCTATCTTGTCAGAAAAATGTCGTGCGGTAGCTATGTCGTGAGTTATGTATATGTAAGAAACACCATACTTCTGTTGAAGATCTTTCATCAAATAGAGTATTTCAGCTCTGTTAGATGCATCTATCATAGATACAGGTTCATCAGCCAATATATATTCTGGATTTAAAGTGAGAGCTCTCGCAATGCCTACTCTTTGTCTTAGCCCTCCTGACAGCATGTGTGGGTATTTTTGTGCGACTTCATCTACCGGTAGTAATTTTACTGCATCCAATACTGAATTCACAATTTCATTGCGCTCCAATTTGTTTTTATAACCATGTACTATCAATGGTTCCTCTAATATCTCATATATAGTCATAAATCCATTAAGGCTTGAGTATGGATCCTGAAATATTCCTTGGGCTTTTCTTCTGAAATTCTTTATTGAACGATTATTCATTGTATTCAAATTGATCCCATTGAATAATACGTTGCCTTCGGAAGGATCTATAAGCTTGAGAGACACTCTTCCAAGTGTGGTTTTACCACTACCAGACTCACCTACAATCGATAAGGTTTCCCCTTTATTAAGCGATAATGAAACTTGGTCCAGTGCCTTGACGTTTACGGATCCAAATAGACCTGTACGAGCTTGGAAAGTGACACTTATATTTTCAAGTTTCAATAATTCGCTCACGATTTTTCATCCATTAACCAACAAAATACTTCATGTTTATTGTCGATATCAAACTTGATTGGTTCCTCATTTAGACATTTTTGTGTTGCGAAGTCACATCTGGGATTGAAGCTACATCCTGATGGGGGGTTTGTCATGTTTGGGGGCTCCCCCTCTATGAAGTTGGGTTCGGTTTCGGAATGTAGGTTGGGCACACTGTTCAAGAGCTTTTGTGTGTATGGATGTTGAGGGTTGTGTAACACGTCTTGAGCATTGCCAGATTCGACAATTTTCCCTGCATACATTACGCCTATTTTATCGCTTAGATCGCTAGCCAACCCTATATCATGAGTTATGAAGATGAAAGAAGTTCCATACTGCCATTTCAGATCTTTAAAGATGTTCATCATCTGAGCTTGTATACTAACATCCAAAGCTGAAGTTGGTTCGTCCAATATTATCAACTTTGGGTTCATTACGAGAGCCATAGCTATCATAATTCTTTGTTTCATACCACCGCTAAGTTCGTGTGGGTATCTATTTCTTACTTCTTGAGGCAAATGTACCATATCCAGTAAAGATGAGACCCTTTCTTCAATGGTTGATTTATTAAACGATTGATCTAGCTCAAGAGGTTCTTCTATTTGCCTGCCGACTCTTATAACAGGATTAAGTGAATTCATTGACCCTTGAAAAACCATGGAAAGAATTTTCCATCTCATTGTCCTACGAAATTCAGATTCCTCCATATCCAACGTATTTTGCGTGCCAATGAGGATTTCGCCTGATAACTGAGCTATGTTCTTGGGGAGTAAACGCATTAGAGCTAGTGACAGGCTAGTCTTCCCTGAACCAGATTCGCCAACTATACCTAGAGCTTCTCCTTCCTGCAATTCCAGGGAAACTCCATTAACCGCTCTAAGTGGTTGGGAATTGGTGGCATAGTGCAGATGGAGGTTTTTTATGGATAAAAGGCTCATTTGTTCACCCGGCGCAATCTAGGATCCACAATTTGCTCCATCCCTAGAGCTATAAATACAAACGTGAGTGCCGTTAAAATTATCAATATACCGGGTGGCAAAACCCACCACCAATACCCTACATATACTGCCCCAGTTTTAAATCCTTGGTCTAGTATTTGCCCCCATGTTGGTATGGAAGGGTCCCCTAGTCCAAGAAAGCTCAATCCTGCTTCTGCAAGTATAGCTGCCGGAGTGAAAAATATCATTTGAGCTAAAACGAAAGGAGCTATTTGTGGGAATATGTGTTTAAACATTATTCTAAATTTCGAGACTCCAATAGCTGTGGATGCCTCTATAAGTTGACCGGACTTTATTTGCAAAACCATAGATCTAATTACTATTGTCATACCGGGCCATCCGAACACAACTAGAGTAGCCATAACAATCCATAATTTTTGTCCCAGAATAAACGCTAGAAACAGAAGGATTGGCAATAAGGGTATATTGGAAAGAACGTCCGAAATTCTCTGTATGGCTATATCAGTTTTTCCTCCTAAGTATCCACTTATAATCCCCAAACTTGTACCAATTATAGTTGCCATCACTGAGGTTATCACTCCTATTGTTAGAGCAACTGGGAACCCGTAGAGGAGGCCTCGCGCAAGGTCTCTACCTAATGAATCTGTTCCCATCATTCCAAAGTTGGATCCTCCTATGACAAATTTTACATTATCCGTAGAATCTGAACTATTTTGAAATCTTACATAGATCTTAATGGTGTATTTACCTTTCAATGTCTCAATTTCTTGATTGGATGAATAGGGAAGTTGACCGAATATGATTTTTTCTATATCTCCAATCAATTCAGTTGAGTTTATTTGAAGATTAAACTCATTTTTCAAGAATTTAGAAACCTGAGACGCTGAATATGGGTCACCAGTTAATTGAAGTCTAAAGGGTTTATTAACATATCGTCGGTAGGGAGATTCCTCTTGGTCTCTAGGACCAGGCACAACTAATTTGTATAAATATATTTCTCTACCATCAGGACGCATTATAGATACATCTATAAGTGGTGGCCCATCGTGATAGGTTATGTTACTTATGGAAAAAGAAGTAAATGAAGGCAATTCATCATATTGGAACTTAGTGGACAATTCATATGTATTGTAAGTGCCATTTGTTGTATCGTGGGATTGGGTAGCTTTGGATGAAATTAAGACAGTATGTTTGACAGGTTTTATATTGCTGAACATACTCGCCCATCCAGGGGGAGAGTTCTTCGGATTATCTGCCCATTCTGAGGGATTGTTCCATAATTCGTCTCCAAAATTCATTGGATTGTATATTATTGCGTACAAAGAGATTGATAGAAGAATCAACAGGAATGCTGAACCCAGCTTCCCGGTTAAAGAAGTTAGAAGTTGTTTTTCAAAATTATATAGTTTACTAATCATTAATACCTAACCCTCGGATCCACAATTACATAAAGTACCTCTAATACGAATCTTGCAACTATATATATAAGGGTGAACATAAAAGTTAGGGCAACGACCACTGACTCATCTGCTGAAAGGATTGCTTCGTAATACAGTAATCCCATACCAGGCCAACTGAAAACTGTTTCTGTTAGTATTGCACCTGCCAAAGAAGATGCCAATCCAAGGATCAATCCTGTTAGAATTGGTGGGGCAGATACTCTGAGTATGTGGTTAAACATCACGTTTCGTTCCCGTAATCCTTTTGCTCGTGCTACGGTTACAAAGTCTTCTTGAGCCGTGTTCATTACCATGGTCCTGACCACGTATGTCCAAGACCCTACTGAAATCAATACCATTGTTGTTATTGGTAGAATTGCATGCCAAGTTAGATCCAAAAATCTGGGGAACATTTCCTCCGCGGGAGGCGAACTGTACATGCCTCCTGGTGGGAACAACCTAACTCCAAACGTAGAAAGAATAAGATAGGTTAACATTATCATAAGTATACCTGCCCACCATGCAGGAACTGCATTAGATGTCGCCGCTAGTATGGAGGCTATTCGGTCGGATTTGCTTCCAACTCTAGTGGCCAATATGACACCTAATATTAATCCCAATAGGGCAGTTATTATTGTAGAAGTCGTTACAAGCATCACAGATCGTGGTAATCGTTCTAGTATCAAAGAACCAACTTTGCTGCTTCCTTCAGCAGTTTTCAAAGTTCTGGCTTCACCAAGGTCTAGTTTGGCAACTCTGGTAATCATAGAGGGTAGTCTGAAATACCATTTTTGGTTTAGTCCATAGGATTCTTCCAACTCTTCCCGATGAAGTGATATAGTCTTTTCTATTTGATCTGGATCTCTTATAGTTTCCGATAACCCTTGCCTTATACCTCTAACCTCTTCACTGACAATGGCCGTTAGCATCCTATCTGAGAATCCCGTAGCGCCGAATGTAACCACAACCATTACTAAAACGGCAAGAAGGACCCCTACGAGGCTTAGAGCTCTTACGAACAATGTTTTAGCAATAGACATGACAACTAATAAATGGTCAATCTACATGACTTATGACCAATTTTAACTTTTTCGTGAACGCAAGAAAGAAAACACAAGTATCGAACCAATAACTAGTGCCAATCCGAGGGTTATCCATATCATCATAGTGATAGGAGACCTGGGTTCATCTACTGAAATCCGATCAGAAGTTGTTTCTTCTGAGTCTTTAGTTTCTGGATACTCCTCTTCCTTTTCTTGGGCTCCTTCCTCCCTGTCGATCATTTTATTAACAGTAGCTATTGAGCCGAATTCCAAATCTATTTTTCGTTCAGATAAAGATGCAAGTTCATCAGAATATGCTCCTATGTGCAAGTGGTATATAAGATTCTTATCACTAATGTCTTCTTTGGATATCATGACTTTGAAGGTTTCGTTATCCAAACGGCTTGCTTGTCCCGCCTCTATGATTTTTCCAGATGATGGTTCTTGAAGCACATATTTCATATTTAATTCCCCGGGCCCCGTCACGGTGATTGAGACCGTCGTATCCTTGCCTTTTTCCAACGCGGAACCTAGGACTTCAACGATTTCTATATCCTTAGATTTTCCATAGTATAGGTCTCCTGGCTTAAATGGATAGTTAGGATTCCTAAAGGCTTTGAGCTGGGCGTATTGCGCAGAGCTGTCAAATTTTTCTAATGAATATGGGCCGTTACTTATAACCAAATGTCCTTTTTCTTTAAACCAATTAATTGAAGCACTGTAACGATCTTGACTCCCTGTGTTTTCCTTTGGTGAGTATCCTGGAACATCAAAATATGTAATTGGTGAAAAATCCTTTTCTTTGAAGTCACGGAGGGTGTTTCTAGTTAATCTGGAGAACTTGTCCAGTACAAGGCTGATTGGATCTAGGTTAAAACGAGAAGCTGCTGTATCACTGTATGTGGCAGTTCGCTTTTCAAATACCATGGCATCCATAGCAGCCAATATCTCCCAAGGCATAGTAATCCCAGATATGTTTGCGTATTGTGCTATATAGTCATCAGAAAAATGCCAAAAATCTACATAAACCTCTAGTTTGTTATCGGGTGTTATTCTAAATCCTCGGAATGTGTCAGTGAATGGTTTACTAGTCGTTCCTATAGAAAATTCAATTTTGTTTTTGCTGTCGTTGTATACCATGTCAAAAAGTTGGGCCATGGGATATAACACGTCGTACATGTCGATACTTTGACCGTGATGCCAGTGGGACTTGAAATATTTCGAGTAGTCGAACGTCACCTTACTTGCAGATATAGTTCCTGGTGTTACGGTAGTCCACAGATTGTTGGTGGTATCCCATGAAAAAGCATCAGCAGGGAGGGTCAAATAATTATCTGGACCTGCAGTTTCCACATCATAGCTTGCTCTAAAAGGTATAGGTTTCCCATCGAATGGATGAGTTGTTATGGCGGTGTCTCTTACATTGTTCCAGATATCGTTGCTATATACGTCTCCGAATCCGCCAATCGGATTCCATGTAGTCCGGTTGGTCCAAACCCATAAATTGCCTACATTGAGCTCTGTTGGATTATCTGGGTTATATGCTTCCCTCAACGTCCAAATGCCCTTAGGGCCAGTCACAATGTCTTCTGTTATTCCTTCTATATTCGATTTAGCAGGTATGTTGTTCACGGCCGTGACCACCCAAAGTCGTACTGATTCATCCAGACATGCTTTAGTTATATCAATATATAATTGATTGCGCTCAGATTCACTCTTAAATCCTCCAGTGAATATTTTCTGTCCTAATTCATCTAGTGTAGGCGACTCATATTGCCAAAATCCGACCTCCTGCCACCCAGGCATATTCCCCAGCCATGGTGAGCACATTTGGTTGATATTGCTATAATCATATCTCTGTGGTCCACCTTTGCCCCATCCTTCAGTGTATAAGTGCCATTCAAATAACTGAGGATCGGTACCGTAGACAGTGTAGATAGCAGGTCCGAATTGTTGAGGTATTATATTCACTGAGAAGCCGAGAGTAGATAGGTTGGTTCTGATTTCATTGCCTATATCCCATCTTTCATCTTCAGTTCTAACTATGAATTTCAGGTCTATTTGTTTTCCGTTGTAGTGCCAGAAATTATCCTTTAATTCTGCTCCAGCTTCTTTCATGGCTTTGCTAATTGTTTCCATGGCAAAATCTGGATCATACGTTATTTGTGATTCTTTCAATAACTCAAATACTGTCAGATAATCAAAGTCTGACGTGCTGACGTGACTTATCATTGGTGATGCAAAACCTTTGTATATTTCTCTAGATATATAGTTTCGATTCACAATATATTGCATAGCTTGTCGGACTTCTTTGATTGACAATGGGTTCAGACTGCCATCTGGAGACGGAGCGGGGTTTAGTACTATAGAAACGGTCGAAGCAGGAGCTTTATATACATCTATATCAGTTCGATTTTTGAGGGATTGCGCTGCCGGTGTTTTCAAGCTGTATATGTACAGATCCATGTTACCTGATTCCAGTTCTTTGGAGGCTATCCCAACATCGTAGGCACTAAAGTTTATTATGTCTGTGGCTGGACCCGGGTTGTCGTGAGGGCCATCGTATTTCAGCTGGCTCCCTTCAGTTGCCCCCATCAACAACATTGATATCATCAGGAAAGACAAAATTTTTATTAACAATTTCTTTACTATAATTTTCATGTCGAATACATCTTTATCCGGGCTGAGTTTTGATTGTCCTGAATAAGACTAAAATGGCTACAGCAATTAAGATTATTATTAAGGTCAGTATGGTTATGAGTAGCAATAATTCTGTACTGGTGTTGCTTCCGTCTGTTGTATCAACTAATTCAAGGCTTTCTGGGCTAGACACCAAATTCGATTCTAAACTCGAATTTGTTTTCCCAGTAGTGACACTCTCTCTTAAAGAGTTAACGTCTTCAGTTATTTGGTTAATAGATCCTTGTATATTGTCAAATCCGAAATCCATATAGAATGAACTAGTAGCAATATTTCCGGAGGCATCAATTGCCCTGAAATCGTGAGCACCTTCTCCAGAAATTGGTATAAACAACCTGGCAGTGAATCTTCCATCGTCATCGCTCCTCACAGTGCTTACAACGGCCCCGCTGATTTCGAGGTATACATCTTGGTCAGGTTGGAAATTATCACCTTGAATAGTTATATCTTTCCCTCCCGGCCCAGATGGAGGAGAAAGGAAAACTGAAGGTAATGGCATTAGTCCTTTACGGGCAAAGCCAATCTTTTGGTTTTGAGTGCCGAATTCCCCTAATCTTGCATCTGGCCAAGCCATATAAACTTCGTCATTTGTGGCTTTAATTGTGAAGTAATCCCCTATAAAAACACCACCAGGGAAAGCGTAGTTTGGGTTGGAGGGGAAATCAGTTACACGGGAATTATCGATCCAAGTATTTCCTCCGTCGGAAGAACTAGAGTAATATACATGGTATTTTGCCTCAGATGGATCGTCCCTCATGTCTCCCCACATGGCGTGTATGGTGCCGTCCGGGCTTGTAGTTAGAGAAGGGAAAAATTGAAGACGGTTGGTATTGTCATCGTTAAGGGTCTTTTTGACCCAATTATCGCCTCCATTCTTGGATGACAAGAAATATATATTTCCGTCATCTGATTTACTACTCGGTGATCGTCCGGTATATACTATATATACTTCCCCGTCAGGTCCTGCCGCTATCTGTGGAAAGGAAGAAGCCCAGTATCTGAATGATGTGTTCCTTGGGCTGTAACCTATTTCATTAAAATCCGAAGCTTTGTTTACATTAAATGTCCTACCGTTATCGCTAGAAGCTGCCAAGTATATCTCAGCCATACCTTCGAACGAATCGTCGTCTGTGCTATCCATCCAAGTAATATAGAGTGTACCGTCTGGGGAGACTGCGGGTTGTGATCCTTGTACTACTCGTTTCGGTACATCCTCTCCCATTGTGCTTGATACGGTTTCACTCACTTTTATCGGTTCACTCCAACTGATACCCCCATCTTCAGACCTAACAACTTCTATCGTGGTTTCAGTGACTGGGACCAAAGAAAAGGCTTGAACATCGAACAAGAATACAATCGGAAGTCTAGTTACAAATTTAGTATAGGTCACGTAAATAATGTCTTTGGATGGGTCATCTTTATTTGGCCCGACCGTAACCCATGGTTTGTCTAAAAAGGGTAATATTAATTCATACTGTACTCGCCCTTGTGAATCTGGATCAGATTGCCTGGTATCTATATGGCTAGCGGCAGACGCTATTGGCTCTGACCAGGTAATGCCACCATCCTCTGATTTAGATATAGGTATAGAGGATACACCTGCAGACCCAGAAGCACTATTTATAGTGAATTCTTCAACATTGGTTGATATGGATGCTGCATAAGCGGTTCCGTTTCTGTCAAAGGTTATAACTGGATCACCTGCCCCACCCAAGTCATCCATGGGGTATTTCACCTGATACGGTCCGTGCCATGTAGATCCACCATCTATGGTGTTGTATGTGGTTATGCCAGGGAAGGCGTAGTCTATAACTCCCAGGATTATTTGTTCTGGGTCTTTTGGGTTGACTGCCAGGCTTGGTTCGGTTTGAAAGGGATAACGACTGAAGTCTCTTGTTACAAGGATATTCCTGCTGAATTTTGGTGATGGGCTTCTGTAAGGAACCAAAGGTCCTTGTCCTGCAGCGGGTTGAGCGGATATTCCTCTAACCTTAGCGTTCTCAGGAGGGAACTGGTTACCCATAGCGTCTCCTTTGGCGTCGGATATTCTAGGGTCCAGTCCTTCAGTAATGAGCCATGCTGAACTAGATAGGTTTTTACTAAAGTAGTCTAAAGACGAAGACTCCAAAGGGCGATGTGATGAAAAGAAAGGAGCCTCTGGTTCCATTCCTAGCGCGTTTAACGGAACGGTGACCATCAATACAATGAAGACAATTAGGATTGATATATAGCTTGGGAATCTTTTCATATTTTCATCCTCTTTCTTCGTTTCTCTAGTACATGTAGTAAATTAAGAGTCATCTTTAGTCGTACATTAGTACCACTGATTCAAGTTTGGTAATAACTGATTGTAGAGCATCTTTCGTGAAAGCCACTGATGCTTCTTCATAAGCTATCGCCCCAGATGATCTGTAGTCGGATTGCCACTGGAGGAAATCTTGAGCGCTGGATTGATTGCCGGGGTTATTGTCATTCCAGTCATAATAGTTGTCTATTTTTAAAATTACACGGTCTACTGATGAACTCAGTGATGGATCTGCTTTGGTAGCGATATTCTTCATGTTGTACCAATAACCTGCAGATCCTTCTCTTGTTTGAGGAAGAGACTTTCTGAGTTCTACCAGCATAACTCTGTGTTGCTCCAACGACGTGGCAACATCACTAAATTGCGATACTGCGGAGTCGTCAACGATGTTTGTTGTAACTTGTGTCTTCAATAATTGCAATTCCGCTTGCAACTCATCTATCTTTGTTTGGTAACTGTCTGACAGTGCTTGATTGTCAGTAGAATCTTTGTTTACCCGAAGTTCTATTTGGGTGAGTTGTTTGTATAGCTCAGCGTTTTCTACCCTTAGATCTTGTATAATCGTATTCGAATCCTGGTCTTGGGTTGAAAGTTGAGGTACAGAAGTTTGTTCTTGGTCTGTGTAGTTACTAGCTATTAACATGCCCAGGGCCAATCCCAATAGGGCAACAAAGATAGTGAAACCTATCCTCATTAATATGATTTGGTATTGGATAGGTGCCTTCTGTAAATTACTATTTAATATGTCTCTGTTCAACATTTTGGTATATCTTTCACTTCTAACTTGTTTAACTTGTTGACTTAGAATGGGATATAGTTTAGTAGTTATATTGTTTCTGGTCTATAGTGAAATCGGTCAAATTTGTTGAAATACTGATTAGAAACTAACGGTTATCTAGGAGTTAAAATTGACAAACCATAACTTGATATTGAAAATACTTGCTGGACTTTATGAAATAATCACTTGCGGGGATTGCGACACTCGTTTGAGGTATGGTGACTATGAGTGTCCTCACTGTGGAAAAGATGTGGAAGAAGAATTACAGTTATGGGCTATAAGATTATTGGAGAATCTGAATATTAAATAGAATCTGGTACTTGCCTAATTATATTACTGGAAACTTAGTGGTATTATGTTGATGTTTGCTGCATGCAATACTGGATTAACACTTGACTTGATTGGAGGATGTCATGCCTGGAGAGTTAATTGAGATTAATCAAAGCTGTTCGCAGTGTGGGAATATCGTTGGCACTGTATCTGAAAAGAAAGAGAACATGATGCTGTCTGTACAAGATGAAATATGGTGTAATAATTGTGGCCAAGATGTTTTAACAAAAAGAGATGTTGTAGGTCGAATGGATTCCATAAACGCGGAGGTGGCTAGTTATCCTACTTCTGTATTGCCCTTAAATGAGTGACGGGCCAAACTTTTTTAAGAAGCGAACTACTTTTTGGAAATATTTTCCAGTATCGCCGACAGTTTTTCAATTTCCTCTTCTGTATTGAAGTAGTGAGTACTGAACCTCACACCATTTGGGCCTCGAACTGTCCTAGCTACTACAGCGAACTCGTTTTGTAAAACTTCAACCAATGTGTCTGGATCCAAATTGTCCAATCCAATAGTCACAAGTCCGCATGCAGATTCAGGAGAGTCTGTGCTCAGCAGATTGACTTTGTTAGATGTTGAGGCATTCCTTCGGAGCGAGTTGGCCAGATTGAAAGCTCTCTTTTGTACAGTTGATATTCCTATGGAATCAGTGAGTTTTAAACTTTCAGCGAATCCTGCTATTAAAGCTGGGTTGTTGGATGTCATTGCTAATCTGGACAGCGGAAGATCCGGGTAATTCCTCGAGTAAATTTTATTGGAACTAAATACTGGTTCCGTGGTTTGCTTATGATCTTTTCTTACATACAAAACTCCAGTAGCCACTGGTCCCATAAGCCATTTTTGACCCGGGGCTGCATAGTAGTCACAATCCAAATCCTTCATGTCTAGCTTAATCTGTCCTAATGTTTGTGCCCCATCTACAAGCACTGGCACATTTATTTTATGTGATTCTTCAGCTATCTCTTTAATTGGCATCACCAATCCGCATGTGTACTGTATATGGCTTAGTGCTATCAGTTTAGTTTGTTTGGTAATAGCAGAGGTCACTTTTGTAACAATTTCCGATGGTGTATCTGTAGCACCTATTGCCACGGAATTCACGGTCACTCCGTATCGTTCATTTAGTACTGACGCAGGAGTGGTCAGTGCAGGGTGTTCTAGGTCGCAGATAACTATTTCGTCCGTGTTTTGCCAACTCATACCAAAAATAACAGCATTCAATCCTTCACGGGTGCTATGGGTTAGTGTGATTTCATCGGTAGAAGCATTTAATTGATTGGCTACTAAAGATATGGCTTCATTTCTGATTTTGTGTGCCACATCAAGCCAATTATTGCTTGTAGGACCTAAGCTCGCTTCCTCCTCCAGAGTTTCTGAGATGCGTTTGAGCACAGTCTGTGGGGTGGGGCCGGCCCAGCCAGTGTTCATATATATCGTGTTGCTGGTTACGGGCAGAATATCTCTAAGTTGTTGTACATTCATAATTTACCTATAGGTGGTATATTGTTGTTATTATTCTCTAAATATGTACTCGAGTTATGAGATTCTATCAGGGACTTTTATTGAAAACAACTATAATCGACTATGTATATGAAAATTTTAAGGTCAAATACCCAAGATGATTAACCTTGAACATGTTAACGTGCTTCGATTATCCGCTATACTTCTGGCTACAGTGATTAGTTTCAGTTGTACTAATGACGGAGAAATGCAGAAAGTTGATCAACCAGATATTGTAGAAAATATGGAAACCGTTGACCAGCAAAGCAACGATCTGTCTAGGCAACAACAAGCTACGAAGGATACAGCACAAGATGAGACATTCCTTCCTCCACATGAAATTGATAATATGGCTTATGTCAAAGAGGCTACGCTGAACAATTTCCACTTCGATCTAGAGGTGGCTGTTACTCCTCAGGAGAGGTCAAAAGGCTTAATGGGACGCCTATCGATTGATGAGAACCGGGCTATGTTATTTGTGTATGAAAAAGATGTTGAGCCAGTATTTTGGATGAAAAATACTGCTATGCCTTTGGATCTAATGTTTATAGACTCAACTGGCAAGATCGAATCTATCCACCCAATGAAAACTCAGGCTGGCGTAGAAGATAGAGAGCTAGACACCTTCAGCCCTGGTAAACCTATAAGATATGCAATAGAAATCAAAGGTGGATTAGCTGGGGAAATTGGATTTAATATCGGATCTCTAATTCTTTTTAAGTAGGCTACTGGCTTAATCCATGTTCATACTTATTCCATTGACATATTTCGAATCTCGGTGCTATATTCCAAACAGAGTTTCCGTATCAAGTCGAGAGAGTATTATGGATTCAGTTATCCGTTAATAGATTGCTATGTGAGTGGTCTTATTTACTGTAGATAATATTTAGAATACAGAGCGATCATATTCCCTTTTTGGAATTATGCAGTGAAATATATTGAAGATATTCGTGGAGGTATTCATGGCTAAACAACTACCGTTGGAAGGCGTCAGAGTGGTCGATTTCACACATATCGTGGCTGGACCTCAATGCACTCGTATATTGGGAGATCTTGGCGCTCAGGTCATTAAAGTAGAGCATACCCAGGCTATGGACGTGGTAAGAAGTGCTGGAGGTGCTGGTGGTGGTATTCAGGGAGAGGCTGAACCGTACAACCGCAGTGGGATGTTTGAATATTTTAACAGAAATAAACTTGGTATTAATGTAAATGTCTTGATGCCGGCGGGATTGGATGTGATTAAGAAATTGATCTCAGTATCCGATGTTGTTATAGAAAACTTTAGTTCGCGAGTATTGGAAAGATGGGGTCTATCATACGAGGAACAATGCGAGGTAAAGTCTGACATAATTTACGCCAGTATCACCGGGTTTGGTCACATTGGGAGATATAGGGATTACAGCACTTGGGGTCCTACGGCCCAAGCCCTGTCTGGTTTGACATATATGTCTGGGTTGCCTGGAGAAAGACCTGCAGGTTGGGGATATAGTTTTTTGGACCATACCGCAGGTTATAATGCAGCCATTGCCATTTTGATGGCTTTACATCATAAAAATAGGACTGGTGAAGGTCAGTGGTTGGATCTATCTCAGGTAGAATCAGGAATGGTTCTTACTGGACCAGCTGTATTGGACTATACGACAAATGGTAGGCCATATCGAAGAGAAGGAAATCCACCAGGAAACCGGTCTAACAATCCTAAGGTGGCTCCTCATAACACATATCGATGTGCCGGTGAGGATGAGATAGTGGATGGCAAACCGAGGCAGAGATGGTGTGCCATATCAATATTTCATGAAGAAGAATGGGAACGATTCTGTGTTGCTATTGGTTCTCCGGCCTGGACTAAAGATTTAAAATTTGCTACTAACGCTGATCGCGTCAAGAACGAAGATGAATTAGATAAACTTATAGAAGAATGGACTTCAGACAAAATGCCTCATGAGGTCATGTATAGACTACAGAATGCAGGAGTAGCTGCCGGAGCAGTCCAGACTAATGAAGACAAAATAGTTAGAGACCCTCAACTTAGATCTCGCGAATTTATACAGAGGATTCAGCACAGGTCTGTGGATGAAGTCTATGAAACCGATAGTTTGCCCATTAAGTTTTCAGAAACTGAGTCTAGGATACGACAGGGATCTCCACCACTAGGAGCAGATGCAGACTATATTCTTACTGAAATACTAGGCATGACAACGGATGAGATAGCCGATTTATCCGAACAAGCCGCATTTTAGATAAAATTATTCGTGACAGGAGTTTGTTATGGTTTTTGCAAATAATCCTCAAGAACAGGGCCTAGCTTTAGGTGATATGGTTGTGTTGGATTTGACAGATGAAAAAGGTATGTATATGGGTAAAATGTTGGCAGATATGGGTGCTAGGGTAATAGTTGTAGAACCTCCAGGAGGGCATCCGGCCAGGGCTATAGGACCATTCTATCAAGATGTTCCAAATAGCAATAACAGCTTGTTATTTTGGTACAACAACACCAATAAAGAAAGCGTAACTATAGATATAACCACTGCTAAAGGATCTGAATTATTGAAAGATCTAGTTAAGCAAGCAGATGTTGTTTTAGAATCATACAAACCCGGATATTTAGACTCTCTGGGTATTGGTTATGAGGTTTTATCGTCTATAAATCCCAAATTGGTTATGACATCTCTAACTCCATTTGGGCAAACAGGTCCTTACCGAGATTTGAATTCATCTGATCTGATAAATATGGCTATGGGTGGACCTATGGCTAGTTCAGGTTATGATCATTTATCAGATGCCCCTCCGATGAGATGTGATGGATGGATAGGATATGCTACAGGGTGCAATTTTGGAGTTATTGGTACAATGACAGCCGTACTGCATAGAGATTGGACAGGGCAGGGACAATGGGTGGATGTTTCTATACACGAATCACTGTCTTGTACAACTGAAGCAGCAATGCCAAACTGGTTTTATGACAGGAAAGTACCTATGCGACAAACTGGTAGGCATCATGGACTCACTCCAACTCCTTCAAGTCAGTTTATAACTGCCGATGGTAAATTGATAAATGGATTTGACATACCTCCTAGGTCTTTGGATCGTTGGAATCGATTGGTTGAATGGATGGACGAGAAAGAAATGGCAGAAGGCTTAAAGGATGATAAATACAGAGATTTGATAAGCCAGGGGGTAAGGCAAGGTCCAGAAATGGATTTCCTTAGAGATAAGATAACGGAGTTCATTGCTAGCCAACCTGCTGATGAGATATATCATGGTGCTCAAAAAATTCGTCTTGCATGGGCCGTTATAAGGTCTCCAGAAGAAAACTTGGAAGACGAACACTTCACAGACGATAGGGATTTTTTTGCACATGTTGAGCATGCAGAACACGGTAGATCTTTTACCTACCCCGGCCATCCGGCTATCTTTAGTAAAACACCATGGTCTATACGGAGAAGGGCACCTTTGTTGGGGGAGGATAATGACAGTGTATTTAAAGATATGCTGGGGCTTACGTCTGAAGACATAGTGATACTTCGGGAGAGTAAGGTCGTATAAGGTTCAGTTTTCTCTAAGATAGGAGTCCGATCCATCTAACCAATCGGTTCTAATTGGGCTGAATGTGTCTATCTCAGATGTTTCTTCTAATGCTTCCGCACTGTGTTCTACGTTGGATGGTATAACAAGAGTTTCACCAGAACTCACTGTTATTTGTTGCCCATTAATCACGAATAGTAGTTTTCCTTCTAGCACATTTGTGACTTGTTCGCTCTCATGAACATGCGATGGCACCTTTGATCCTTTAGGGAAGTACATCTTACCTAACATAACTTTTTCGCCAGTAACTATCTTTCTTTTTATTCCACCTATTAGCCTATCTTCCGGTATTTCGTTCCAGTTAACTGATTTCATGATTAAATTCCTTTTCTAAATATGTTTATGATAATTCTATGACTGCGCCCACACCGGCAAACTAATGGATATTGGCTAATCCGTTATGCTTGCCAGATAGGACATCTGATATTTGATCTGCATATTCGGGGAATTTTGCAGCGCATGCTCGCACTAAACCGAACGGGCCAGCGAGCATCATGGATCCATG
>CEUS01043452.1_pt1 | contig 19423 bp, 16 predicted proteins | sample 427031 | NCBI WGS metagenome assembly CEUS01 (sample SAMEA2622837, study PRJEB7988) | marine metagenome | biome: marine biome (ENVO:00000447); feature: marine epipelagic mixed layer (ENVO:xxxxxxxxx); material: "saline water (ENVO:00002010), including plankton (ENVO:xxxxxxxx)" | depth 140 m | reverse complement strand
TTATTATCGATTTTATTTAAGTCATCCACATGGATTCCAGGGAGATTATACTGATTTTCTGTAAGTATGCGTACGATCATGATTTCCCTTCCTCAAGTGCTTTCTTATCTTCTTGTTCTTCTCCACCTTTTAGTGCAGCAAGTTCCGCTTCAACACTAGCAGAAACGGAAGCATGTTTCAGCTGTTGGTCTAAGGAGGATGTATTTGATCCTGGGTCATCAAGTACGCCTGTAACCACGAGTTCGTCTATAGCACCTGCCTTTGCCTTGAGAGACTCAGTTTTACTTTCTGCACGCTCTACGGCTAAAGACACGTCCCCCATCTCTTCTGAAATACCAGAGAGGGCTGAACCTATTCTGACTTGAGCTTGCGCGGCACTATATTGAGCTTTGATCACCTCTTTTTGAGTTCTAAACGCCTCAACTTTAGCCTGTAGTCGTTGTTCGGCGTGAGTTAATTTTTCCTGTTCAACTTCTAAGTCAGATATTTGTTGATCAAGTCCTTGTAGTTCATGGATTGCTGCTTGTTTACGCTCTAGGGCTAGTCTGGCTAAATCTTCTCGTTTGATGTCCAGTGCTTGTCTTGCCTGCATATCCAACTTCGAGACATTATTTTGGACCTTAGATGCTTGAAGTTCTAGTCGTCTCTTGGTGGTTACCATTTCGACAACACCACGTTTCACGTTTCGTAGATTCTCCATCTGTTTTTCGTAGGAATAATCCAGTGTTTCCCTAGGATCCTCGCTAGCATCTAGGATACGATTCATCTTTGACTTTACAACGGTCGACATTCTTGAAAGCATTCCCATAGTGTCCCCCTGCTCATCTATCCAAGCGATATAGATATTTAGTATTTATTGCCTTTGCTAGATACAATTTTGACTAGTCCGCTTATGCCGAAGATAACACCTGCCGCTATTACTACAAATCCAATTATGTCTAATAGAAATTTCATTAAGCCAGACTGTAGTAGGGCTCCTAGCACTACCATAACCAAGCCTGCTAGTAGCATAGCTCCACCATTTAACTTAGCCAATTTGCTACACCTCCATAATAAACTTGGTCGGTTCGGTACGGATACACGATAGTATCCGTACCGATAGGTGTCAAGTTCGAGGTACGTTGGTAACCGATATCATTGTCAGTGGAACGTATTGTATCTATTCTTAGCTGTGTCCGAAATTTCTCTATTTACCCACTGAGTCCATATAGTACTCTTTAATTCAACGAATGTATTGCAAAATCTACAATTCGGTTCGGTCAGCGTGTGGTATTTTACCAAAGAAACATGCTTGGGGTTACTTAGCTTGACGCACCTCCACCTCGTTGCTAGACTTGCTTTAGATACAAGGTGTTTTAGCTACAAATGAGGATTCTGACTTTCCCCAAATACACTACAGATCCGATATGAATAACAATGGAAATATTGTCGGTCAGAGGCTTGAAGTTTGTCTTAAATCCATCCTGGGCACGCAGTATAACCAAGATGGATTGTACGGAATAATTTCTGCGATAGCTCTTGGTGCGACTAAGCTTCACTACAAAATTCGTTTCTCAGCACTTGAGGACACATTAGGGGCAACAGGTGGGATCAACTTGCACGGGGAGCAAGTTCAAAAATTAGATGTAGAGGGCACAAATATATTTCTGGACGTTTTGCAAAATAGTGGGTATGTTTCTGTGGTGGGATGTGAGGAGCTAGAAAATCTCAAAGTAGTTGGGTCAGGTAGTAATCGTTCGTACACAGTTCTAATGGATCCTATAGATGGATCCTCTAATATTGATGTTGCAGTAAGTATAGGATCTATATTCGGGATTTGGTTTACAGATAATAATTCGCAGGGTACGGATAATTCAATTTTAACACCTGGGAATCAACAGGTAGCTGCTGTGTACACTATCTATGGATCCAGCACAGTTTTAGTCTTTGCAATTTCGGGTAGAGTGGTCGGTTTTACACTGGATCCGACTGATAACACATTTAGATTAACCCATCCAGAGATACTAATCCCCGACAAATGCAAATATTACAGTACTAACGAAGGCAATTTTCCCCGATTGGATCCTCCAATGCAGAGAGCAATTATTGATCTGAGGAATAATTATTCATTAAGGTATGTGGGGTCTCTGGTAGCAGATTTTCATCGTAATCTTATCAGCGGGGGGATTTTTGTATACCCGACTGATCCTGAATATCCTACGGGGAAACTCAGATTAATGTATGAGGCTAACCCATTGAGTTTTATTGCTTGTAATGCGGGTGGAGATTCTTCTTCAGGAGAAATGTCAATTTTAGATATTAAACCAAAGTCGCTTCATCAGCGGACACCACTTATAATTGGCAATAAAGATATTGTTGCCAGAACGGTGGAGATAATGACAAGTTAGTGAATATGTCAAATGCCAGTTGTGAATTGACTGAAAGGGAAATCAATGCATTTTCAGATACTTGAGGATACGGCGAATGCCTTGGTAGAAGATGGTAAAGGCATTCTTGCAGCAGATGAGAGCTCAGGAACCATGAAGAACAGATTCGGATCTATAGGAGTTGAATCTACGGAAGAAAACCGCCGTAATTATCGTGAATGCCTTTTCAGTACGGAGGGAGTGGATGAATTTATTAGTGGAGTTATTCTATATGATGAAACGATTAGACAGGATAGTTCAGGTGGTATCCCACTGATCGATATCCTAACCCATAAAGGTATAATTCCTGGTGTCAAGGTTGATGCTGGGCTGAAGGATCTTTCTGGCACCAAAAGTGAAAGTGTTACGGAAGGTATTGATGGTCTCGGTGATCGATTGGCAGAGTATCGTGACTTTGGTGCGAAATTCACTAAATGGCGTGCTGTTTTGAAAATAGGTTCCAATACTCCTAGTAGATATGCGATAAATACGAATGCTCATGCTTTAGCTAGATTTGCATCTCTTAGTCAGGAAGCAGGCCTAGTGCCGATTGTTGAGCCCGAGGTAATAATGGACGGATCCCATGACATAGAAGCTTGTTTTGATGCGACAGAAGCTACTCAGAGGGAAGTTTACTATCAACTCGCCTTTCATAGCGTGCATTTGGAGGGTACCTTACTAAAACCTAATATGGTACTTTCAGGTAAATCTGCCGTGACTAGAGCCGATGCTGAGTATGTTGCCGAGAGAACGATAACGTGCTTTAAGAGGACAATCCCCTCCGCGGTGCCGGGGGTGGTTTTCTTATCAGGCGGGCAAAGTGATGAAGAAGCCACGGTTAATCTGAATGCAATCAACCAGAGGGCCAAATCTTCTTGTGCTCCTTGGAAACTTAGTTTTTCTTTCGGGAGAGGTCTTCAGGCAGCACCCCTAAAAGCCTGGAGAGGTATGAGTGATAGAAATGATAAACTTCAGCAGGCTTTTCGTCACCGTGCTCGTCTCACAAGTGCCGCTACTAGAGGCATGTATGAACCTTCTATGGAAAATGATAATCCTTCCTAAAGGTAAAAATGGTGTTTTCGTGACTAATACTGAACCTGAACTCCTTATCGCCACCAATAACCTTGGCAAAATATCTGAGTTGCGACAATTGTTTTCTGGTTTAGGATATAAGCTTTTCTCTCTGAGGGATGTGGGGATCGTAGATGAAGTAAAGGAAACAGGAGTCACTTTTGAGGAAAACGCATCGCTTAAAGCGAATGAATATTCTGTAAAAAGTGGAATGTTGACCTTGGCAGATGATTCTGGACTTGAAGTTGATGCTTTAGGTGGAGCCCCAGGTGTTTTGTCAGCACGATTTGCAGGGGTTGATGCTACTGATGCGGAGAGAAACCAGTATTTACTAGAACAATTAACCGGAGTGATTGGGAAGGACCGTTCAGCTAAATTTCGTTGCGTTTTAGCATTGAAGGACCCAGGGAAATCTATAGAACTTTATGAGGGTGAATGTAGTGGGTATATTCTAGAATCTGCTCGCGGGAGTAATGGATTTGGATACGACTCCGTATTTTTGCTAGAAGGGACTGACAGGACTACAGCTGAAATTTCTGCTGAGGAAAAGAATTTAGTTAGCCACCGTGGCAAGGCCGCTCGAATAGTTGTAGAAGTACTCCAGAATCGCTTAAATGGATAATGATCAAAGATAAATTCAATAGATCGTTTAAAGACCTGAGAGTATCTGTCACTGATAGATGTAATTTCAGGTGTAGTTATTGTATGCCTGCTGAAATATACGGAGATAGATATCAATTCTTATCAAGAAAAGACCTTCTTAGTTTTGAAGAAATAACTCGACTAGTACGTATTTGTGTTGGGTTAGGGTCAGAAAAAATTCGATTAACAGGAGGTGAGCCTCTTGTTAGAAGTGACATAGAGGAACTTATTTCGCTTTTGTCATCCATCAATGGCGTTAAAGATCTTGCGATGACTACAAATGGGTATATGCTTGCTGAAAAGGCAGATGTGCTGAAGGCTGCAGGTCTCGATAGGTTAACTATAAGCCTAGATACTCTTGATGAAGATGTGTTTAAAGAGATGAATGGACGCAATTTTAGCAATAAAAAAATCTTTGCAGGTATAGATGCAGCTGAGAGACTAGGGTATAAGCCAATAAAGATTAACGCCGTAGTGAAAAGAGCTGTTAATGAGCACACCATTCTGGATTTAGCACGATATTTTAAAGAACGTGGTCATATCGTCAGATTTATAGAGTTTATGGATGTTGGAACTATTAATAAATGGAATTTAGATCAAGTTGTATCTGCTGCTGAAATTTTTGAGATAATTAACAGTGAGTTGCCTATTGAGCCAGTTGAGAGTAATTACCCTGGAGAAGTAGCTCTTAGATATCGTTACAGCGATGGGTCTGGCGAAATTGGCATAATAGCGTCTGTTACTAAGCCTTTCTGTGGGAATTGCACTAGGCTAAGATTGTCTCCGGAAGGTACTATCTATACTTGTCTATTTTCAAATGCAGGAATTGATTTAAAAGAACCTCTACGGTCAGGAGTTAGTGACGAGGATATTATCAGGATAATAAATGGTGTATGGGGCAGTCGTGAAGATACCTATTCTGAAGACCGTGCTTATCTTAGTGTGCCAGTAAAAGATAAGGTTGAAATGTATCATATAGGAGGATAGAAATAGGTTTATACAATAGTTAATATATTAGATAGTTATTTGTTGTGATGGGACGTTAATATGATTCATATATATACTGACGGTGCTTGTTCTGGAAATCCTGGTTCAGGAGGTTGGGCTGCATTAATTGTTGGTTGTGGTGAAACCATAAAACTTCATGGTGGAGAAGTAGACACTACCAACAACAGAATGGAAATTCTGGCTGTGCTCAAAGGGTTGGAACACATTCCAATGCATTCGGAGGTCACAGTATTTAGTGACAGTATGTATGTGATTAATACGATGACAAAGAATTGGAAAAGGAATAAAAATACCGATCTTTGGGAAAGATTAGATACAGTGGTTCAGAATCGATCTGTAAATTGGGAATGGGTAAAAGGGCATTCTGGTAACCCCTTAAATGAAGAAGCTGATAGATTGGCCTATGGGGAGTCAAAAAAAGTCAATGGGATTCAAGAAAAACCTCTTTCGCATATAGATCAGTCTGGCAAAGCGCGAATGGTTGATGTTGGCGAAAAAGCATTAACTAAACGGTCAGCAGTTGCTAGTGGGTCGGTTCGAATGTTGCCCGAAACACTTGAGCTTATCAAGTCACATTTAATGAAGAAAGGAGATGTATTGTCTACAGCTAGGATAGCTGGAATACTTGGTGCCAAGAATACTTCACAACTAATACCGCTCTGTCATCCATTGCCTATAGATTCAGTAGAAATTGAATTTGAATTTAGTGAGGATAATTCCGAATTAGTAATCTTTGGTTCAGCTAGCACTACTGCAAAAACAGGTGTTGAAATGGAGGCTCTGACGGCTGTATCTGTGGCAGCACTGACAATTTATGATATGTGCAAATCGGTGGATAAAGGAATTTCCATTGATAAGATTAGGCTGGTAGAAAAAACTGGGGGTTCAAGTGGCGACTTTATTGAATGAGCATCAGCATAGAAAAAATACTATTTACCGGAATTGACGTATTAAATTACAGGAGTTGAAAATTTAGGAATGGATTTCAAGTTGAACTCATCTAGATGTATATATGTAGCAGTCAAAATTTCTTTCCTTTTTCTGCCAGCGCTAATACTCCTGGCATGTTCAGGGTCTAATGAGGAACAGCTTGAGCAGGCCAATATGTATCAATCGGAAGGGATAGCACTTCTTGAAGAAGGACTTGTAGATCAAGCTATATCAGAATTCAATAAAAGCATTGAATTGAATCCCGAGGGTGTTGCAGTGTATCTAGATAGGGGTTCCGCGTACGAACAGAGAGGGGATTTGGGTAAGGCGGTCGATGATTATACCTATGCGATAAGTTTAGACCCTGAAAACTCTGAAAATTATATTATCCGAGCAGCTGCGTACATAAGGCGTGGAGAGTACCGTATAGCTACGAAGGATTACAAAAAGGCTATAGAGATTAATCCAGCTAATGCCAAGTATCATTCTAGTTTAGGAGATACCTATGCCAAATTAGGTGACCATTACGAAGCTATAGAAAAATATGGAGAGGCTATAGAACTCGATAGCACGGTGTCAGAATACTATTCAAATAGAGGACGATCTTACGCCACTTTAGGGAACCATTATAAAGCTGTAAAAGAGCTAGGTGTAGCTATAAACCTGGCTCCAAATGATATAGATTCATATTATGATCGAGCATCTTCCTACGCTCAGATTGGTATGTATGAGGATGCATATAGACATCTTAACGAGGCAATACGTATAGACCCAAAAAATGCGACATTGCTTTCAAGACGTGCTTCCGCGTTTGGGTCACTGGATAGCCATCTACAGGCCGTGAGAAATTTTTCTAGAGCCATCGAAGAAGATTCCGAAAATGCGCGTTTGTATTCAGATAGAGCCACAGCCTTTACTTTGATGGGTGACTATATAAGTGCTTTGCAGGATTATGACGTAGCTATTGCTCTTGTCCCAGATAGTGTTGGGTTCTACATTGATCGAGGGTTGGTATTTAGTCTTATGGGAATATATGAAGAAAGTATAAAAGATTTTACAAAGGCATTGGAATTCACTCCTAATGATTATAGGCTGTACATCAATCGAGGTGACGCATTTAAAGAGATGAAAGAGTACACATTAGCAGTGCAAGATTATGATGAATCTATTCGTCTAAAAAAGGATAATCCAGAAGCTTTTAACAATCGTGGAATAATCCGTCGCGAACGTGGCGAATATGCTCTCGCAATTCAAGATTTTAACTTTGCCATCAATTCTGACCCACAGTATGGATATGCATATGCAAACCGTGCAGTAGTGAAAGCTATGATGGGACGAGATTTTGAGGTGATGTCTGACGTTAATAAGGCAGTGTCACTTGGTGTTATACGGGAGTCGCTAGAAAAGACAATTAATGAAGTTGAAGCCGATAGGAACAGGTGACAAACAGGTTTCTGATTACATACTTTATTTATTACAGTATATTTTCCATTATTCCAAAATGTAAGAGTTGGAAATGATTGATTTTTTCAGACGTATAACATCTGCAACAGAGTCAAATCACCTCACAATAGTTGTTGGTTTAGGCAATCCTGGGGTTAAGTATAAAAACACTAGACATAATGTTGGATCTTGGTGCTTGGATCGGATAGTAGATGCACACTCTATCATTATCAATAAAAAAAAACGTTATTTTGAATTCGGGCAAGGGGACATCGGGAATAAGAAAATTATTCTTGCTAGAAGTCGTACTTTTATGAACGAAAGTGGTCGTGCGATACAATCGCTAATGACTAAGTATAATGTTTCACCAGCAAATTTATTAATCTTATACGATGACATGGATTTACCGGCGGGAAGCATGCGTCTTAGGGCAAGAGGTAGCTCGGGGGGCCATAACGGTATGAAATCTATCGTCGATGCTATTGGAACCACTGAGTTTCCTAGACTTAGAATAGGTATTGGTAGACCAGAATTTGCAGAACAAAACATTTCACATGTATTGAGCGAAGCAAGTTTGGATGAGCTTAAAAGAATAAATCAAGCCTTGTGTTCTGCAACGCAAGCGGTGGAGATGTTTTTAGTGGATGGTATTGATGCTTCGATGGACAGATTTAATAAATAAATTATGGTGTGTAAATTTCGATTGTAGAGAGAGTTCCTCCGTCCGTACCTTGCCCACCTACAAATAAGATGCGTCCGTCTTCCAACAGTGTAGCTGTGTGACCTTCTCTAGATGAGGTAAGGTTGCCTGCTGGTAGCCATTCAGATTCTTTTGGGTCGAGGAGTTCAGCTGCAGTTGTAAGTGATCCTCCTACTATCAGAATTTGTCCCGATGCAGTTCTTGTTGCAGTGTGCCCCATGCGTCCATTTTCCATATTAGTTAATACGATCCAAACCGACTTGTCAGAATCCCAAATTTCCACATTTTTGCTCATGGAAAGGCCCCCAAAACCTCCTACTATGGCCACGTTACCATTTGGAAGTATCACTACTTCGGGTTGTATTAATCGTTGTGATAAATCTCCACTTGAGACCCACAAGTCTTTTTCAGGATTGTATATTTCTGTATTAATACTGCTTCCTACGACTAAGACTAATCCATCGTTTGTAAGTACAGATGAATGGCCAGCACGAGGATGTTCCATAGGTGCTACAGTAGTCCATTCTCCTGAAATCGGATCAAATATTTCTGAACTAGATATTAGTCCTTTCTGATTTTGGCCTCCAGTTATTAAGACCCTCCAATCAGGGAGCACTTCAGAAGCGTGACCCCAACGCTGCTCACTCATGGAGTCTATACTAGACCACGAATTCGTGTCAGGATTGTATATCTCGGCGCTAGAGTGATACCTGGCGATTTTCCTACCCGAATTGGTATCAATTACTTCCCTCCCGCCTGTTATGAGTATGCGACCATCCTTCATAAGTGAGGCAGTGTGTCCGGCGCGACGTTCCGACATGTTTTTTATGGGTGACCATATATCAGTCAAGGGGTTATATATTTCTGCGGTTCTCTTGAAATCACGGGTGCCAACAGCGGTTTTCTGATCCACTATCAATCTCCCAGTACCCCCAATTACTAGGACAGTACCATCTTGAAGAAGAGTTGCGCTATGTTCGGTACGTTCTTCGGACATGCCGGACCCAGTACTCCAAGATCCAAGATGGATTCCAGATGTCCACCTGCTTTGTTCGGGGTCGTATATCTCAACTGATTTGAATGCTCCTCCATCGTCGACACCGCCCGTAATGAGGACTCGTCCATCTAGTAGTAGTGTTGCGGCGTGGTCTATCCTGCCCGTTGTCATATTCCCGCCAGGATCCCACCTGTTTTCGGAATGGTTATATATTTCTGCCAAAGCACGATTTTCATTTGAAGTACCACCCCCGCCAACAATTATATATTTGTCTTCGCCAATTACAGTAAGAGTATGGCCGCGGCGTGGTATTTGGAGGGATGGGCCCGGTGACCATTCTTTTGTATCGGGATCAAACATTTCACATTTACCAGAAACTAGCATTCCGCTAGTTACCATTACTTGGCCATTGTTTAGTAATACAGCCCTATGATTCCCCCTTTCTTTTTCCATCTTTCCTACAGTTTCCCATGTGTCAGCATTGGGGTCGTACAATTCAGCTGTTCTAAACAATCTGGATCCATCAGCACCTCCTGCTACTAGCACACGCCCGTCATTTAACAACGTGGCCGTGTGTCCGCCTCTGGGCTGTTCCATGTCCTTCCCTGTTGTCCATTCTTTGGTAGTTGGGTCGTAATAATCCACCCCTTTTAGAGCACCCTCAGCGTCCACCCCACCGATCACTAGTATTCTACCGTCTGGAAGTACGGTAGCTGTGTGGAGTGTGTGTGCGCTGTTCATACGTCCGGCAATAGACCATGTATCACTGGCAGGATCATATATTTCCGCTGTGTCTAGACCTTCGATATCGCTCACTCCGCCTATCACAAGTACCGTCCCATCCGGTAGCAGAGTAGCAGTGTGGAAGGATCTAGAATATGACATCCAAGAGCTTGAAACCCACATGTCCGTTGAAGGATCATATATTTCAGAGACTGGGATAGGTCCGATAATTCCAGATCCACCTGCAACTAGTACGCGACCGTCTTTTAGAAGGGTGGCTGTATGAGACTGGCGCGCAAAATTCATATTGCGTTCATTTGTAACCCTTTTTTGAACAGGTCTAGGGACGGCTGTAGGGGTTGGGGATGGCGTTGGGGTAGGTAGTGTTACAGAACTAGATAGGGGGCTTTTAAATGAATCCTCTGAGGGATTTTCAGGTACAGCAGAACACGCTAGGATTACAAATAACATGGATACACTTACTGCAATCAGAAAGTTTGTAGACGTGATTATTTTAAATAATGGAAACTGTATTTGATATATTTTAGCGTTTATTCTCAACATTTTTAAGATGTAAATACATTTTTTGGTAATAACTATGTTGATGTCAACCCCTTCATGCATCTATATTAGTTAAAGGTGAAACGTTCTACAGATGACAGCAATTCAGAATTTCTAGCTCTTCCGCCAACAAAAATAATAGTGCCATCATTTAGTATTGTAGCTGTGTGCTCCTGACGAGCATCAGTTAGGCTTCCTGTTACTATCCACTGCCCTGTTGATAGATCAAGGAATTCAACGGATGTATTCCATCCTCCAGCGACTAAAGGGAACCCATTACTAAGTATACTGGTAGTGTGTCCCATACGTTGCTGAGTCATGTTCTCTATTTGAAACCAATTTCCGGAAGATGGTTCAAAAACTTCAGCAGCTCGACCAGGCATTCGTCTTTCGAAGCCTCCAATTACTAACGCTCCGCCATTCGATAGGCTTGTACCACTTGGTCGTAAGAATCTAGCAGTGGTTTCACCAGCTGGGGACCATGTCCCCGAGGATGGGTCGTATATTTCTGCAGAACCTGCTGCTACAACTAACACTTTTCCATCTGTGAGTAATGTAGCCAGATGTTCCGTGCGTCCTTTTTCCATACTTCCTGTCATTTCCCACGTATCTGATGACGGATTATAAATTTCCGCGGAATTAACAACCCCACCACTATTTTGTCCCCCAACTAAGAGTAGAGTTCCGTCTACAAGGGATGTTACAGAGTGATTCCATCGGGGCTCATTGATTTTGCCTGCCAATGTCCATAACCCAGAATCTGGATCAAATATTTCAGTGGTTTTGTGATATACGGTCATCAGGCTATTTTGGTCTTCCAGTTCATTTGAAGTAGCACCTCCAACGATGAGTACTGATCCATTCGGCAGTAAATTTGCAGTGTGACCAGCACGCTTAAAATTCATATTATTAGTCAGAATCCATGTATTGGAAATAGGATCATACACTTCAGCTGATTTACGAAAATTTCTAATAATCTGTTGGTTATCTAGGTCTAGGAAGTCTGGTGAAAGTCCACCAGCCACGAGTACACGTCCATCCGTCAAAAGTGTGGCGGTATGTTCCGCACGAGTTTCGTTCATGTCTGGCAGGGTTGACCATAATGAATCCGTGGTCTCAGAAAGTTCATTGATCCACCTGTTAGTAGAAGGGTTAAAGAATTCCACTGTATCGAAAGGCAGATCATCATCTACTCCTCCGGCTATCAAAACCCTACCATCCGGAAGTACAGTTGCGGTATGATCTATACGTCCACTTAATAGGTTGCCTACCGGGAACCATTGTTCTTTGCTAGGGTCATAAATTTCAGCAGTCCCGTCTCTAGCTCCTTCCTCTTCTCCTCCACCAACGATCAATATTCTTCCATCAGGTAATTCAGTCATAGTGTGTCCCGATCGTTGGGTTTCAGTCTTGTTCCCTTTCTCCCATGAGCCGTTCGTAGGGTCGTATATTTCTGTACTTGCTTCTCCCAGATGCCCTCCTGTAACCAGAACCGTTCCATTATTAAGCAGGACAGCTCTGTGGTTTCCTCGATCCAAGCTAAGCTCTCCTGTTTCAAACCATTCGTCAACTACTGGGTCATAAATTTCAGCCGACTTGTATTGATTCATTTCCGCACCGGCAGCGACTAGGAGATTTCCATTTTTTAGAAGAGTAGCTGTATGTCTGCCTCGCGCTTTGATTAATGGTTTTTTTTCAGACCAGTGACCTGTTTCAGGATCAAATATATCTACAGCGCTTAGGGCTCCGTCGTTAGAAATTCCACCAACTATAAGTACCTTTCCATTCGGAAGTAAAGTAGCTGTATGAAGCGTGTGTGGGTTAGGCATATCTGCTGTGGCGGTCCAGGTATTTGTATCTGGGTCATATATTTCTGCGATGTTCAGGGCTCCTGTTTCTCCAGCACCTCCTGCCACTAGTACTCTGCCGTCTGGCAATAGTGTTGATGTGTGAAAAGCTCTTGCAAATGACATCCACGGTCCGGTTGTCCATGTATCTGTTTCAGGATCATATGTTTCTGAGCTTGGCAGAGGACCAGTTATTCCAGACCCTCCTGAGATTAGAACTCTACCATCCTGCAGTAATGTGGCAGTATGAGATTGTCTAGGGAAATTCATGCGACGTATTTGGGATTGAATCACAAGTTCAGGACGTGGTACTGGGGTAGTAGTAGGTGTAGGGGTTGGTGAAGAACTGATTAGGGCCCTAGGCGTAGGGGTAGAAGTTGTGTCCTCTTTGGCACAGGCAAAAATAGTTGAGGTAACAATTAAAATAGATATTAATAGCCAAGCCATTTTAAAGATTCTGTGAGTATGTAGATTATGTTTATCAGGCGATATTATGTGCATGACGTTGATAATGTTTTTATGTTAAAAATGTATTAATTGTTGAGTTGTTACCATTTTGAAAATAGGTGTGGTTCCACAAACTGCAATTATTGAATTTGCATAGGGATAACATCGCATGAGATTTTAGCAGTGAGGTTGTATGACAGTCAATGTGATTTAAATTTTTGTTTGCGACCTCTCTTGATGCTGTAAAGTACCTTTGCTAAACTCATGTTCCGTCAGAGTTTAAAGGAGTATGAAAATGAGAGTGGATAAAGAAACTGTTCGCCATATCGCTCTTTTGGCGAGAATCGGCGTTACGGAACAAGATCTGGATTCCTTTGGAAGTCAAATATCACGCATTCTGGAAAACTTTAAGCTACTTGAAGAAGTAGATACTGACGGGGTTGAGCCAACTGGGCATTCGTCTGATCTAATTTCTGTTTCGCGCTCAGATGTTGGGCAAGAATCACCTTCAAAGGAAGATATGATAGCCAATGTTCCAGTGATGGAATCAGACTTTGTGAGAATAAAACGAGTATTGGAACAATAAGTACTAGTTAGCTATAAGAAACATGCAATCATCAGATTTATCAGGCATTACCATCCATAAGGCGAGAGAGTTACTCGATAATCACGAGTTGTCGTCCGTTGAACTCACTCAGGCATTCTTGGACCGGATCATCGAAATAGATCCACTTACGAGGGCGTTTGTTACAGTTACATCTGATTTTGCTATGGAACAAGCGAGCAGAGCCGATGCTTTAATAGCTTCAGGAAAATCGCATTCATTAACTGGTATCCCAATGCAGATAAAAGACAACATATGTACTAGGGACATAGCCACGACTTGCTCTTCAGAAATGCTTAAAACCTTCATTCCTCCTTACGATTCTACTGTAACTAGTAGGCTTTATGATAATGGTGCAATTTTGGTCGGTAAGGGTAACCTAGATGAGTTTGCTATGGGATCTTCAACAGAAAATTCAGCATTTTTTTCGACTAGTAACCCTTGGGATTTAGATAGAGTTCCAGGAGGTAGCAGTGGAGGGCCGGCTGCTTCTGTGGCATCAGGTGAATGTATATTTGCGATAGGCTCGGATACAGGAGGTAGCATACGTCAGCCTGCGGCGTTTTGTGGTGTAGTGGGATTGAAGCCAAGTTACGGTCTTGTGAGTCGGTTTGGATTGATAGCATTTGCGAGTTCACTCGATCAAATTGGTCCTCTCACTAACGATGTGACCGACAGTGCGTTGGTTCTTAATGTCATAGCTGGACATGACTATAAGGATTCAACATCACTGAATCAAAACATCCCTGATTACACTAGGGCTCTTGGTTCAGATATTCGTGGCATGCGAATAGGTGTGCCGGCCGAATACTTTGGTGATGGTATTCAACCGGAGGTCTTGGAATCTGTACGCGAAGCTTTAGAAGTATTTGAAAGCTTGGGTGCAGTAATTGATAGAATATCATTGCCGCATACAAGTTATGCCATGGCTGTTTACTACATCATAGCGCCTTCAGAGGCGTCTGCTAATCTAGCTAGATATGACGGTGTTAAGTACGGGTATTCAGCAGTTGGTGCAGACACAATGCGGGAAGCCTTGGAACATACTAGGCAGTACGGATTTGGAGAAGAAGTAAAAAGGCGGATAATGTTAGGTACTTATGCATTATCGGCAGGATATTATGATGCATATTACTTAAAGGCTCAGAAAGTTAGGACTCTCATAAGGAATGAAATTGACGAAGCGTTTAGAAAATGTGACATATTAGTGACACCTTCAACGCCTTCTGTGGCGTTTAAATTGGGCGAAAATGCGGACGATCCGTTAAAGATGTACCTCAACGATATTTTCACACAACCGGCTAATATAACTGGCATCCCAGCTATCTCAATACAGGGAGGAATGGCGGATGGTTTACCGATAGGATTGCAGATAATGGCAGGGCGCTTTCAGGAAGAAACCTTGTTAAAAGCAGCTTATGCTTACGAGCAGGAGACTGATTGGCATTTGTTACGACCAGATCTTTAGTTTTGATTACCAAAATCCGGTTCCTGTATGTATTAAATAGTTCCAAGGGCTATAGCTCAAAATAACTAACCAGGAGGTATTGTTGAGGATTGTATTTATGGGTACTCCCCTTTACTCTATCCCTGTGCTCAGGTCTCTCCTAGACTCGAGCCATGATGTTGTTGCTGTGTACAGTAAGCCAGATGCCCCTTCTGGCAGAGGTAAGCGTCAGCAATCTCATCCGTTGGTGGAATATGCCGAAGAGTATAGGTTGCCAGTGTTTCGGCCGTCTTCATTAAAGGCGGGAGTAGTAGAGCAAGAGATACTTAGACATGCACCAGATGTCATCGTAGTGGCAGCCTATGGTCTGATGCTACCAGACAACATTCTTAATCTTCCTGTCTTTGGCTGTCTTAATGTACACCCCTCGCTACTTCCTAAGTATAGAGGATCGTCACCGGTTTCGTCGGCCATATTGAATGGAGATGATGAGACAGGGGTAACGATAATGCAATTGGATAATGGTGTTGATACTGGTCCGATTTTGGCAAATAAAGTAGTTAAAATAGAATCATTACACGATGCAATTAACCTAACCGAAAAACTTTTTCAAGAAGGTGCTGATATTCTGGTCGAGGTCCTTAGTAAATTAGATAGGGGTTCAATCGATGTTAGTCCACAAACTGAAATAGGTGCCAGCGTAACCAAGAAATTTGTTAAAGAAGATGGGGAAATTAACTGGTATTTAGGTGCCTATAGGATAGAAAGGCAAATCCGTGCATGTCGACCTTGGCCGGGAACATTTACCCATTGGAAGGACAAAACAATCAAAATTATTGAAGGATCTGTAGTAGATCACAAGGCTATATCATCATACCCTCCTGGAACTGTAGTGAGTTTCATGGATGATAAATACGTTATTTCTACGGGCGATGGAGCTATTGGGGTTAACATGATTCAATTGGAGGGACGGAGTGTTATGAGTGCGTCAAGTTTTGCGTTAGGACATAAAGATTTTACAGGGTCACAATTGGGCTCATAGACTGTTCCACGGTTATTGTGAGAACTAATGCGGTGTTTTCTGGTTGGATTAGCAGGTGGTAAGAAGGTTGCAGGGTTGTCTTATCGACCTTAAAGGCGAAGCACTGAATTGTTTGGGTTTAACTGGACGTGTTATTTTCCTCAGCGGCCATTTCTATATACCGTTTAAAGTTAAGTGGCTCGTAGATCAAAGCTTGGAGTTCCATCGATGGAATCTTGTACCGATCAGTTGATTCAGTTATATAACGAGCTTCATAAGGTGGGCCTCCATCAAGTTCGTCGGCACCATTTATTCCTACTAGGTCAGCATACCTGACATTATTGCCGTCAACATTGTAATTTGGTCCTGTGATCCAAAGTCGCCCAAACCGATAGTGTTTTTTAATTTCTATTTCTGCGTTACTGCTCCAACTAGTACCTGTGAAAGCAAAATCTTTCGGATAAAATCCGAGGTTATCTTTGATAGTTTGATTCGATCTTTCTATTTCGCGCCGAAGTTGTTCACCTGTAGGATCTTTGATACTTAAATCTGATAGGTTTGGATGACTGATGGTATGTGCCCCGATGTTCCATCCCAGATCTTTTAGTTGCCTAAGTTCGTTCCATGACAGGTGAGGTTCTTTAGTCTTCCAAGGCAGATCTTTAGGGTATCTAGCATCGTAAGGTTTTGTATACATGAACAAATTCCCAGTATAACCATAGTTGGATAGGATAGGATTGACTTCATCGAGTATATTTTTCATAGGATGGTCGAAGTCGAACATAATCGGATTATTAGGAAGAGAAATGCCGTCGTTGAACCACCTATCGAGATCATCGTAAGTGATTGAATTAAATTCCATCTCAAAGGCTATACTTATAAGTGTTTCTAGATGCTTTACGGTAAGAGGATTAGTCCCTTCATTTCGTATGCCATGACACATCGTTATGGGTATTTTCATAGCATTATTTCCTAATATTTGAAGTCAAATGACACATCGGCAAACCAATTACATTCATTGCTATTTATTAGCGTTAACTAGCAACTGCGCAGAGCATATTTTGTAACTATCAACCAAGGATCATGTCGAGCACAGCTGGTTTCCCAGAGTCCAAGGCAGTTTTAACAGATGGTCCTATATCAGAAGGGTCTGTAATTTTTTTGCCGGCGACTCCCATATCCCGTGCCAGAGCAGCTATGTCAAGGTTATCCGGAAAGTCCATACCTATATATGTACTTTCAGTTTCACTTTTGATGAATTTTTTGTAACTATCCATGCCATTTTGCAGTACTTTATAGGCGCCGTTGTTAGTTATAACGAATATAGCTGGAATATTTCTGGTGGCGGCTGTCCAAAATGCTTGAACCGTCATCATTGCGCTACCATCACCAATGATTGATATTACTGGCTTATCTGGATGTGCAAGCTTAAGGCCCATAGCACCACCAAGCCCCCAGCCGATAGCCCCGCCACGCATATTGTGAAATGCACCTGGGGTATCAAATTGGAATATTTTATTCAGTGAGGCACGGCTAGTATTTGCATCTGCTAGTATCACGGAGTTTTCAGGAACAGAAGAAGCTAATTCCGAAAGCATACGTTCGTCTGACATAGGGTTATTATTCCATTTGGAACACATAACTTCTCCCCATTTTGATCTTTCTTCTCTTTTTTCCTGGGAGAGTATTTCTATTCTTCCTTTCGCTGCTTCTTTTGCAGATCCTGACATCTCAGTAGACAAAGCTTCAGTTATTTCTGTCAAAGCAACTTTAGGATCTGCAACAATTCCGACGTCGGTAGGTTGACTTTTACCAATTTCACTGGGGTCGTTATCTACATGAATAAAGGTTGTGTTTAAGTCTATAAGAAGAAGTTCTGGATTTGAGGATAGTTGAGCATATGTTGAGAGTTTGCCAATTGCCAGTACCACGTCTCCGGAGGACAATTTTTGCCTTCCATCCTTGGAACCAGGCTGGACCATGCCGGAAAATTGCGGATGAGTCATTGGGAAATTCATTTCTGAGAAGGCAGACGCATATACTCGTGCACCTAAAATTTCAGCCAATTCCACAACTTCGTTAACTGATTTGGATTGAGATACTCTATCCCCAACCACTAATATTGGATTCTTGGAACCAGCGAGAGCATTAACTGTATCTTGAACAGCTCTGATATCCGGGCCAGTTTGGAAATAACCTTTACCTGATGCTTCAATGTTCATATCGGCCATGCCATCGAGTGCATTAGCCGAAAAGCCTACGAAAGTAGGTCCAGTAGGTGGTGTTTTGGCTTCATTGAAAGCCCTGCGCATTATACTAGGGACTTGTTCTGGATGAGTGATTTCAGCTGAGAATTTTGTAAACGGTCGCACCATTTCAACTAAGTCTGTTCTCCCTTGTGCAAGTTTTCGTATGTCTCCATTAGCTGCACTGATCACCATTGGTGTTCCACCTTGGTGAGCGTTGTGGAGTAGACTGATACCGTTGGCTAAACCTGTTTCGATATGGAGGCTTACAAATGAAGGTTCTCCAGTAACTCTTGCCAATGTATCTGCCATACCTAACCCAACGCCCTCTTGCATCACGAGTATGTAGTCGAGTTCGGGATGGCGTTCTAGTTCTTCCATAATCGGCAGTTCACTGGTGCCAGGATTGCCAAATATATATTTGACTCTCTCAGCTTTGAGAGATTCCATTAATCCGCGCTTTCCAGTCATGATCGTCATTGAATTTGCCTCCGTTATGGTGGTTATATATTTTGTTTAGGGGTAATGGATACTAAATAGATCCGTCTATAATAATATCTAATAATGAAGGTTCATTTAGGCTCAGAGCCTCCTTAACAGCTATTTGAATGTCATTCGGATCTTCGATCCTACGCGTCCAGACTCCCATAGCTTTTGCGACACTTGCTATGTCACTGGGCTGATGAAAATCCATTCCTATGTACTTGCTGTCCAATTTAGTAGAACCTTTAATCATTGTTTTGTAAGTGTTCATTGCTTGCTTCAAAATTTTATATGATCCATTATTACAAATCACGTATAGAATGGGTATCTTTTCAGCGGCAGCAGTCCATAATGCCTGAATGGTCATTATGGCACTGCCGTCTCCTACAATAGCTACAACTGGTCTATCAGGATGTGCTAACTTTAATCCTATGCCTGCTCCCATTCCCCATCCTAAAGAGCCACCTCGCATTCCTATTAAGCTACCTGGATTGTTAAATTTCAAGGTGTGTTCATAAGCTGCTCTAGTTGTAACTGCGTCATCTGCTAATACGAAATCGTCTGGTAGCGCTGCAGTTATTTCAGCCACCATTCGCTCTGGTGACATTGGGGAAGTGTTCCATTTTCTGTCAAGTAATTCCTTGCTTGCGTTACGTCTAGCAGTATTTTCGATTAGAAGTGTGTTACTGCGATTCTGTGCCTTTTGAATAGCTTCAGCAGACATTATCTTCTGGACTTGGCCTGATAGTTGACCAAGTGATATTTTAGGGTCTCCAATTATACCTACGCTAGTAGTTTGCGACTTTCCTACATTGCCAGCATCTACATCTAAATGAATCAGCTTGCTT
>CEUS01044520.1_pt1 | contig 19523 bp, 15 predicted proteins | sample 427031 | NCBI WGS metagenome assembly CEUS01 (sample SAMEA2622837, study PRJEB7988) | marine metagenome | biome: marine biome (ENVO:00000447); feature: marine epipelagic mixed layer (ENVO:xxxxxxxxx); material: "saline water (ENVO:00002010), including plankton (ENVO:xxxxxxxx)" | depth 140 m | reverse complement strand
GATCATGCAAGTTCTACCGGTGATGTTCTTTACGTTAGAGGTGATGGTACTGGTAATTTACTTACGTTAGACAAAGGTGGTTCAGATAAACTTGTTGTTGATGATGATGGTAATGCAACTTTTGCAGGTAATATTTTAATGGGTAATACAGTTGTAAATCCAGCATCAGGTTTTTCAGATCAAACAGGTATAGGTTTAAAATATTCAGCAACGGTTCCAGAACTACAAGTATCTTCAGATAGTACAGCTTTACAGTTAGGTAGAACATCTACTGGTGGTAGTGGACAAATAATGGCAATGAGAGCTGCTTCTACTACAGTACATGATTTTAGAACAACTTATTATAGCACAACTGGTTGGGTAGATGCTGCTAATTTTAAAATTGGTGGTGCTCAAGGTAGTGACGGTCAAGTATTAACATCAACAGGTTCAGGTGTAGCTTGGGAAGCCGCGACATCAACTGATAGTACTAAAATGCCATTAGCTGGAGGAACATTTACAGGTGATGTAACATTTGATGGAGCTAATTATCATATGATGTGGGATAAATCTGCTAATGCTTTAGAATTCTGGGATAATGCAAAGTTAACATTTGGTGACCCAGGAGGTTCTCCAAATTTAGAATTATACCATGATGGTAGTCATAGTTATATAGATAATGATCATACTGGTGATTTATATGTTAGATCGCTTAATGATGATGTTGTAATTCAAGCCGCTGATGATGTCTTTATATACACGCAAGCTGGTGAAGATGCTATAATAGCAAGAGGTAATGCAGCTGTAGAGCTCTACTACAATAATTCCAAGAAACTTGAAACAAGTGATGCTGGAGCAACAATAACAGGCGCATTAACTACAACAGGTAATGTTACTATTAGTAGTAGTATAAATAGATCTATTATATTAGATTATACTTCTGGTAGTGGTGGTTATTCATGGATGTCATTTAAACAAAGTGGCACAGAACAGTTTAGAGTCTTTGGTAGTTATACTGGTGATTATTTAAGTTTTTATAATGACCAAAATTCTGTAGGTCATCAACTTACCTTAGCGGCAACTGGTGAGGTTGGAGTTGGTACTGACTCACCTTTAGCTAAATTAGATGTAAGGACTTCAGGCAATACCGCAATTCCAGGCTTAGATGCAGCACCAGGAACATCAACCTCAGCTATATTTAGAAATAGTGGTAATACTGTTATTTTAGCGACAGGAGTAGATAATGCAAATACATCTTGGTTGCAAGGAAGACAAAAAACTGGAACGGGGAATGCTTTTCCTATAGCTTTAAACCCTTTAGGAGGCAATGTTGGAATTGGAGAAACCACACCTGACAAAAAATTAGACGTATATACAGCTACAAATACAGATGGTATAAGAGCATGGGGACCAGCAACTAATCTTGCTTTAATGTTAAAAAATACAGGTAGTAATGGTTCAGATTGGAATATAGCATCCACTGGTGGAGGTCATGGTTATGGTGATGGTTCATTACAATTTGGTATTGCTTATGGTGTTCCTAAAGTAACATTTAAATCAGATGGTACAGTTGGTATAGGAACTTATGCCCCTGACTCTTTACTTCATGTACAATCTACAGGTTCAGCAGTAATACATCTTGAAAATACAGGTAATGCTCAAGCAAGAATACAATTAGACGGAGATCGATCTGGCGCAGATAATAACATAGGATATTTAGAAGGATGGTGGAATGGAACTTCTGTAGCTGAAATTCGTTTTAAAAGTGGACAAGACACTACAAATAAAGATGAAGGTTGGATTGACTTTTTAACCGCACCACCTGGAGGTACACCAGCATCTCGTATGGTTATTAGAGAAGACGGAGATGTTGGAATTGGTACTGCGAGCCCTGCACAACAACTTCATATACAAGATAATAGTGGTGGTGGTGTAATATTATTAGAAAGACAAGATAGTTCAACAAGTGGAACCATGGGTGAGATTCTTTTTGGTAGTCGTGATTATGATGACTCGCTTGCTTCTATTAAAGCTGTTATGGCTGGTTCAACAACGAGTGGTAAACTAGTTTTTTCTACAGAAGCAACAGGTGCGGCACTAACAACAGCTTTAACATTAAATTCAGACCAATCTGCAACTTTTGCAGGAAATGTTACCGCTTCATCTGGTACTGGTCATTTTTCCAATGTTAATTCTTCATCTTATCAACTAAATGGAACTTATGTAATGGATTCTAGTAGAAATTTAGTTAATATAGCTGCAATTACAACTACAGGTGTTGCAACTTTTGGAGATGATGGAATTATAAACACTGCAAATAAAGCCTTAAAAATTAGGTATTCTACAGGAAGTGCAAGTCATGAAGGAAGACTACGATGGGCAGGTTTACAACTAGGAAACAATGGTACTAATAGAATAGTAGCTGGAAATACTCAAGCTGGTGGTTCTTTAGCAATATATACAAACAATACTAATGATGGTTCTGATTATAATGTAACACCAGATGGAGCACATGCGGCTTCGTTTCAAGCAGATGGTGATACTATTTTACATCAAAACGTAGGTATAGGAACTTCAAGTCCAGGTGCAAAATTAAATGTATTTACAGGTGGTAATAGTATTGCGGCTGCAGCGGTGTTACAACATGATACTTTTGCTACAGATAGAAAAGTTGGTTTAGGTTTTGAATTAGGTGATACTCAAATTAAAGCTGCTGTAGGTTTTATCTCAGACGCCTCAAGTCCAGGAACACATGGTAGAGGAAATTTAATATTCTGTGTAGATAGTAATGACGATGCGGCACCTGTTGGTCATGCGGATGAAAAAATGCGTATTACACATGCAGGAAAAGTTGGAATTAATATTGCTTCACCTACTTCTAAATTAGACGTAAGAGAAGATGCTAATAACGTATATACTGCATATTTTTACAATTCAGCTACAGACGCAAATGCTCATGGTATTAATGTACAAACCGCAACTACTAACGCCGGTGCTTATGCTTTTAGAGTAAATTCAGGAAGTCATAGTAATGCTTTAGTTGTAAAAGGTGATGCTAACGTGGGTATAGGAACTTCATCTCCAGCTAGTTATTATGGAAAAAAATTAGTTGTAGTTGCCCCTGATGAAAATGGAATAACATTATTAGGTACTGGAGCTAATCAAAAACAATATTTATGTTTTGCAGATGGTACTTCCGGTGCAGAGCCTTATACTGGGCATTTAGCTTATGATCATAATGATAATACAATGGTTTTGGCTACTAATGGAGGAGCTTTTGCTCTTAAACTAGATAGTTCACAAAATGCAACTTTTGCAGGGACAATAATCTCTTCTAAATCAACAGATGCAGGTATTGGTGGACAATTAAAATTAATAAATCCTCATAATTCAAATAATGTAAATGAAATTGTTTTCCAACACAGAGGTAGTGGAACAGCATACTCAAAAATTGAATCTGCATCTGTTAGTGGTGGTGATAATACACAATTAAAATTTAAAACAGAAGGTGGTGGTTCAATTGCTACAAGATTAACTCTTGATGAGAATGGATATGCAACTTTTGCAGGTAAAGTAATAGTAAGTTATGCTAATGCAGCTCTTGATTTAGCACAGGCAGATGGTGGAGCACATTTTAGAATGGAATTAGATGGTGGAGACGAAACATACTTAAGTACAATAGGAAGTAATAATATGATTTTACGAACAAACTCTAATGCAGCTCTTACATTAGATACTAGTCAAAACGCAACTTTTGCAGGTAGAGTAGTAACAGGAAACACAACAATAGGAAATTGGAGTAATTCAGATAGAATAGAAACAAGCGGTGATGAACTTACTTTAGGAACCCATAGCAACCATGATGTTATTATTAAGAGACAAGCTAGTGCAGCTTTAACTTTCTCATCTGGCACTGCAACTTTTTCAGGGAATGTAGGTTTTGCTGGAACAACCCCTTCATATCATGTTGATATTAATAGAGCAACTAACGATGGTTGGTTAGCACGATTTAAAAACACAGGTACAGCGCCTTACGGTATACAGGTTGACACAAGTGGCAATGCTAGTACCTCATATACATTTGCAGCATATACAGCTGCCGAAGATTTTTACATAAGAAATGATGGAAAAGTTATGATTGGAACTACCACACCTGGTAGAATGCTAAGTATAAATGGTGGGACAGGTAATGATGGCGCTGTGAAATTAGAAACAACAGCTACAGCTAGTAATTTTTGGTCTGGTGTGGAATTAAAATCTCCTAATGCCCAGAGTTTTATATATATGTCTGCAGATGATACTGCTGGTACAATAAAGTTTGTGCCTGCGGGTACTGTAAAAGCACATATAAATGCTACATCTTTTGTTTGCGCAGGAGATGTTGTTGCATATGGTTCACCATCAGATATATCATTAAAAGAAAATATACAACCAATAAATAATGCTTTAGATAAAGTTTCTAAACTAAAAGGTATTACATTTGATTGGAAAGAGTCAGATAGTTTATTAAAAATAAAAGAAGATATAGGCTTTATCGCACAAGATGTACAAAAAGTGTTACCTGATTTAGTAAGAGAGAATGATGATGGTAAATTATCACTTAGAGATAAAGGTATAATACCAGTATTAGTTGAGGCTATAAAAGAATTAGAAGCAAGAGTAAAAGAATTAGAAAACAAGTGATAATAAAATAGTAAAGAAATTCAAAAAACCAAAGATAAACTATAGTGATATAGTATGTTTAACCTTAAATACCAAAATTATGACGTATTTTTATTATAAGACTAATACGTGGAGTAGTCAACCACAAATTTCCGAAGACCAAATTAACCTTTGGAAACATCTTTCAGAAAAGAAAAACTGGAGGATTGTACAATTACCAAATGGATACTTCCAAACCGAATACCGAGATATGGAAGAAGATAAATGGTATGACGTTACTAGACGTGAAACAATGGAATCTGCAGAAGCAGCAATTGACGGTAGTATTGAACACTACAATAAACGAGTGGATTTTCTAAAAGGTCCTAAAGTTGTAAAAACGTTTAAGTAATAATTTTAATCAATTAAATTTAATAAAATGGAATATAATCAACCAAGTCAGATCGTTAAAGATCTAAATTTTGGCGAAGATGCCAAATCAAAGGTAATTTTAGGTGTGGATAAACTAGCTAAGGCAGTCAAATCCACCCTAGGAGCCTCTGGGAAATGTGTAGTATATGAAGATGCTAGAGGCAAACCGGTGATTACAAAAGACGGGGTAACGGTAGCGGAATCCGTTGTCTTATATGATCCGGTTGAAAATATGGGTGCTACTTTAATTAAAGAAGCAGCTAAAAATACTGTGAATGAAGCTGGAGATGGAACTACAACTGCTATTGTTTTAGCAGAATCGTTATTAAAAAACGTAAACCACCCAGATCATTCAAGTAAATCAATAAGGGATATTAAAAATGGAATTAAATCAGGATATGAAAAGGTTATGGAATACCTTTCAAAAAACTCCAAAGCAGTATCTGGAGATATGCTCCAGCACGTATCGGCAATTAGTTGTAATAATGATAAAGAACTTGGCAGCATCATTGCGTCAGCTTACGAAAAAGTAGGTAAAGACGGTGTTGTTTTAATGGAAGAGTCTGATACAGAAAAAACGTATGTTAATATTGTTGATGGGGTTCAATTAGAATGTGGACTAACGTCACCTCATTTAATAACAGATAAAGATAAAAATATATCTATATTAGAAAATCCATATGTTTTAATTGTATCTTCTCCTATACCTAATATACGTAAGATACAAAACATTTTAGAGCATGTAATAAAAACAAAGCAATCTTTATTAATTGTTGCTGAAGTAGATCAAAGTGTTAAAGCGGCGCTTTTAATGAATAAAGTTAAAGGAAATATTAAGGTAAATATTATTGATTTACCTGGATTTGGCCCAACAAAACAAGATACGGTAGAAGATCTAGCAGTATTAACAGGTGCTAAAGTTATTAATGAAGAATTAGGTGATGATTTAGATTTAATTGAACCTAGTGCTTTAGGTAGGGTATATAAATCTGTTACAGATAATAAAACAACTGTTTTAACTGTAGATAGTAAAACCCAAGAACTAAAAGAAAGGATCAAATCTATTGAAAAGAAAATTAAAAATGAAAAAGATCCGTTTTTAAAAACTAAAATACAAGATAGATTAGCAATGTTAAATGGTAGCGTTGGAATGATTTATGTTGGGGGAAATTCAAAAGTTGAATTAAAAGAAAAGAAATATAGAGTTGAAGATGCTATTTATGCTACAAAAGCTGCTCTAAAAGAAGGTATAGTATCAGGAGGTGGTATTGCATTGTTAAATGCCGCTACAAATATAAAAGCAGAAAATATTGGGGAGAAAATATTAGTAAAGTCCATAAAATCTCCTTTCACCACAATTATGGAAAACGCTGGTATTGAAAACTACGAAACACCAACCACAGACGGTGTTGGTTTTAACGTAATTTCCGGGAATACAGTTAACATGGTTAAAGCTGGAATCGTAGACCCCGTCTTAGTTACAAAAACCGCATTGAAAAATGCTATTAGTGTTGTTAGCACTATTATTTCTGCTGATTGTGTAATTTCTAATGTAAGAGTGGATCATGCAGGCAGTTAATACATATGTTGTAGTTGATAAAATTAAAGAACCTGACAAGAAAGTCAAAGGTTTATTATTAACTGAAGAGTTAGATGAAGATAACAGGTATAATAGGGGTAATGTTATTAGCGTTGGAAATTTAGTAGAAGGTATAAAAGAAGGGGATACAATACAATATGATAAACATGCTGGTCACGGTATGCAATGGAATGATAAACTATACTATGTTATACGGGTGAATGATATAGTAATAGTAGAATGAAAATATTAAGTTCATCTTATTTACGTGAAATTAAATTGCTTAAGTATTACAGGCTCGTTAGAAAATGGGCCTGTAAAACATATAATTTAAAAGATGCAGATTTAGAACTTTTAATTTACTTAGATTGTAAAGGTCAGTTTACACGTAATGATTTTATTAATGGAGTATATACGTACTCGTGGGATAAAAACAGGTGGGAGAGATTAAGAAGAGATGGTTGGATAGAAGCGTGGAGACATAGAAATAGAACAACAATTAAATATAGTATTTTTAAAACATCATTTAAATGTTCACAACTAATAAGTAGAATTTATAGAATTTTACTAAATGAAGAAGATTTACCCACTTCAGAAAGAAGTGTTTTTTATAAAAATAAATCATATACAGATAAGGTTTTTAATAAATCTATAGATGATATGATAAAAGATAAAGATAGATAAGTATGCCAAAAGTAGGAAAAAAACATTACCCATATACAAAGAAAGGAAAAGCTGCAGCAGCTAAAGCTAGAAAAAGAAAGAAAAAGGGTAATAAAAAGAAATGAGTAAAATATTAGCAAAAATATTCGGTAATGCCGGTGGTAGTGTACTACAAAAACTATCTGGTGTTGCTGATAAATTTATTACAACCGGTGATGAGAAAAGAGCATTCCAAAAAGATATGGAACAAATTTTTCTTGACGCTGAAGCAGCGATGCAAAAAAACGTTACTGATAGGTGGAAAGCAGACCTAGAGCATGGTAATTTTTTAACACGATCAGTACGTCCACTGGTCTTAATCTTTTTAATTATATCTACTGTAATCATGGTGTTTATTGATAGTGGATCAATAAACTTCAACGTGGAGCAAAAATGGACTGATTTACTTCAGTTAGTTCTGATGACAACCATCGGTGCTTATTTCGGCGGACGAAGCGTTGAAAAGTTCAATCAATTTAAAAAGAAATGATATGCCAAGAATTAGTACATATGCGAGCGATACCGTTGATAAAAATGATAAACTAATTGGTACTAGTTCCGCTGGTGCAACTAAAAACTTTGAGGTAAAAGATATCTCTAAATTTTTAAGAGAAAATAATGCAGCAGGTGTAGCAGGACAACCAACATATACATATGTATCAAATAGTAGTGATCAAGGATCTGGTACTGTTTATGTTAATGGCACAACGCCATTGGCTTTTTCTAGTGTTACAACATTAAGGGTAAGTAAATACAGAAAAGGAGATGATAATTCAATTGAAAATTTATTAGAAATATTTCAAGGTAATGACATTATAATAAATGATGTTGAAGATTTAGATAACTTTGGAATATATGTTTGTTCTAATGTAGCACAAGATGCATCAACTGATTTTTGGACAATAACATTATCTTCAGTCACAACAAGTCAGGGTAGTTTTGTAAATAATAAAACGTATGCAATAGCAGTTTATTCAGTTGCTGGTGATAAATCAACATCATTAACCTTTTCACCAACAAATTTTGCAGGACATCCAAACTTATCTGAAGAAACCGTTAATGGTTCAACAATGAATTATATTGATTGGCAACATAATTTAAATAAATACCCAAGCATTACTGTAACAGAAGCATTTTCAACAACAGGAGCTGGGTTTGTACCATACAAATATGTAAATGCTAATAAAGTGAGAGTATATTTTACTGGTGGTACAAATGGAAAAATATACGCAAATTAAAAATATTAACAAAACTAAACAACTAACGTCATGGCAATACCATTCTTAAGCGATATCGATTTAAACAAAAATCAAGCACTTCAGCTTGTTTTACATAATTCAACATCAGATCCTTCCGGTGGGGTAGAAGGTCAAGTTTATTACAACACGGATGATAATAAATTAATGGCTCACAATGGAACTGCCTTCGCAAACGTTGGAAATACAGATAATGAGGTAAAAGCATTAACCGGCGCGATGGTCACTGGAAATACAGAAACTGGTATTACTGTAACCTACGAATCATCAGATAGGACTTTAGATTTTGAAATAAATGCTGCACAAACAACTATAACATCAATTCTTAATTCGTCTTTAGTTGTTGGTAGAGACGGTCACAATCAAATTGATTTTTCAACTGATAATCAAATAAAATTTAAAACAAACAACGAAACACCAGTAATCATAATGAAAGCTTCTGGTGAAATTGAAGCCACTAAATTTGATGGTGCTTTAGAGGGTAACGCAGATACAGCAACAGCTTTAGCCACAGGTAGAACAATAGCTATGACCGGTGATGTTAATTGGACATCAGCTTCTTTTGATGGTTCTGGCAATGTAACTGGTACATCAGCTATTCAAGCTGACGCTGTTCATGCCACTATGGTTAATGATGATATAATCTCTGCTCAAACTGAATTAACTTCAGGAAACGCAGTTGATGCTGATGAAATGCTAATCAGCGACGGAGGTACTATTAAGAAAATTGGTTTAGATTCATTAAAAACATATTTTGATACTGATGTTTCTGTAGCAAATTTAAAAACTAGATTAGCTGGGGGCTTTGGATCAAATGCTGTTACAATTGGTGATAGTGATGATGTTGTTACAATAGGTAATGATTTAATTATAACTGGTGATTTAACTGTATCAGGCGATACAATTACAGCCAACGTAGGAACGTTAGATGTAGAAGATAAAAATATAACAGTTAACAAAGGTTCAGGAGATACTAGTTCAACAGCAAGTGGAGCGGGTCTTACTATTCAAGATGCGGTAGACGCTTCAACAGATGCTACTATGTTATGGGATGCTAGTAATGATGAGTTTGACTTTTCACATGCAATTAATATAACAGGTAAGATTTCTACAAGTGGAACTATAGAACTAGGACATGCTACAGATACAACAATAAGTAGATCTGCTGCTGGTGGAGGAGATATAGATATTGAAGGTAATATAGTTTATAGAGCTGGTGGTACTGATGTTGCTATAGCAGATGGTGGTACTGGAGCTTCTACAGCCGCAGCTGCATTTACAAATTTAAAACAAGCAGCAACTACTTCAGCTACTGGTGTTGTTGAATTAGCCACAACCACAGAAGCATCAACTGGAACAGATTCATCAAGAGCAATAACATCAGATGGTTTACAGCAATTTCATAACGATAGAAACAAAAGTTTTGAATTAGATAATAGTGCTTCAGGTGTTGCATCAAGTGATAATATTACATATACAATTACTCATGGTATGGGTGCATCAAGATTGTATAAAGTAGAAATTATTGAAGATAGTAGTAATTATCAAACAGTACACGCGGACGTAAAAAGACCTTCAGATACAACAATAACCGTTGCTTTCGCTTCAGCGGTAATAGCTGGCACTTATAGGGCTTTAATTACTAAGATATAATAAAATAAATTAAAATATGGCACAGAATTTTTTAACCGGTATAAATATCGTAGGAGACGCTCTATCCATTAGTGGAAATTCTGTCATTTCTTCAGCAAGGCATGCCGCCTTCGTAAATTTAACAACAACAGGTGATAATACATTAGGTAATGCTACTAGCGATAGTACGACTATTAATGGTAAACTAATTACTAATGGAGCTATTTTAGGTGGTTCTGATGGAGCAAATGGTGGTATAAGAATTCATAGTGGAGGAACAAAATTTTTTAGTGTAAATTCATCTAACGCTGCAACAAATAACGTAATGGACGTTGGTGCATCAGATGCAAAATTCAAAGATGCGTATTTTGGAGGAACAGTAGATGCTGCAACAATAGGTAGTAATACAGCCGCATTACGAGGAACTTCATTAACTATAGATTCAAGATTAACTTTACATGATGGAGAAATAGATAATAATTCAGGGGATTTAACTTTAGATTCAGCGGGAGATATTATTTTAGATGCTGATGGTGGGGATATTAAATTAAAAGATGCTGGTGTATCAAAGCACACTATTTCTATGCAAGCAAATGGGGATACTTATTTTGTAAACGAAACTGCTGATGCTGATATAATGATTAGAGGTGTAGATGGTTCTTCAACTATAAGTGCAGTGACTTTTGATATGTCAAATGCTGGTTCAGCTTTCTTTAACCATGATATAGTTTTAGTAGATAATGGTAAAGTTACTTTTGGAGGTGGTTCGGATCTACAAATTTATCATGACGGATCTCATAATTATATAGATGCTACAACTACAGATCAAGATATTATATTTAAAGGTACAGATGGTGGTAGCGATATAACAGCATTAACCTTAGATATGTCAGAGGGTGGTAATGCAACCTTTGCAGGTAATGTAGATTTTTCCAATAATAAGGGTTTAACTTGGGCTGGCTCACACTCTGTTAGAGTTGAAAGTAATATTTTAAAAATGGCCGCTTCTAGTGGTATACAGTTACAAAATGCTACTCAAATATATTATGATGGCGGTGGTGCTGCTATGGGATTAGATATACACAATTCAGGAACTAATGCTGCTGATGACGCTAAAATAACATTTGAAACTCAAGGTCAATATGACTATATAGTAGGTATTGATAGAAGCGCAGGTGAATTTAAAATATCTCGTTCTGCTGCTTTTGGAACAAATGATGTTATTTCATTAGATAGTAGTAGTAATGCAACTTTTGCAGGTGATGTAACAGCCGAAGGTTCCATAGCATCACTTGATGGTTCTTCTCAAGTTTTTCTAGGTGAATATAGTAATGGAGCTGTTATTTGGTTAGATGGTTCTGATGGTGATTTATCTGGTGGTGATTATTTTGGTATACATGCTTACGGGACTGATACTTTAGCATTTAGTTATGGCGCTTCAACTAAAATGATAATGGACAATGAGGGTAAACTTGGTTTAAATGGAACAACACCTAATGATTATCATAACGATGCTGATGACCTTATTGTTGGTAGTGGTAGTGGAAATGCAGGTATGACAATACGAAGTGGAACTACTGGTTACGGATCAATATTCTTTGCAGATGGTACAGCAGATGATGCTACAGAAAAAAGAGGTCAAATAAGATATTTACAAGGTAGTGAAGTTATGACTTTCCACACTGATAATGTTGCTACCGCGGCTTTATCACTTAACCTTGATCAAAGTGCAACTTTTGCAGGACATGTATTATTAGCTGATAGTAAAGTATTAAAAATAGGTACTGGTGCAGATCTTCAATTAGAACACAACGGATCACATAGTTTTATTACTAGTAACACAGGTAATTTAAATATAATTGAAAATGCAGGTGCTTTAAATATAATTAACAATACCACTGATGGTAATATAGTATTTACTAATGATGATGGTAATGGTGGTACATTTGATTACTTCTATTTAGATGGTGGTAGCACAACATACGCTAGTGGTGCTACAACAGCGGCATATACTATATGGAAAGACAATTCAAGGGTAACATTTGGTAATGATAAAAATTTATCCATATTTCATGATGGAAATAATAACCAAATTAGAAATGAGATTGGTAATCTTGATTTTGAGCAACACGCTGATAATGGAGATATAAGATTTTATGGTGATAATGGCGCTGGTGGTGTAAGATGTTATTTCTATATGGATGGTAGTTTAGCAGCAGATGGTGGTCTTTGTTATACTACATTCACTGATAATAGTGTATTAGATTTTGGAGACAGCCAAGATTTAAAAATATCACACCAAAGTGGTAATAGTTATATAGAAAATGGAACCGGTATATTAAATATTAATAACAGTGGTGGTAATCTTGTTTTTGATATTTCTGGTGATATAACATTAGATGCTGGTGGTAATGATATAAGATTATTTAAAGCAGGTGTTGAGTATGGTAAATTTAAAAATGATAGTGGCAATCTAGCAATGTATTCATCAATACAAGATGAAGATATAATATTCAGAGGCAATGATGGTGGTTCTATAATAGACGCTCTTACTTTAGATATGTCAAATGGTGGTTCAGCTACATTTTTAGATGATGTTGACATAGGTAAAAATCTTAATTTGATCAGTGCTTCAAGTCCTACCATACAGGTAAAGGACACAACAAACAACTGTATTTTAAAAATGTACGCTCAAGATAGTAATGCTATTATAGGAACTTACAGTAATCATCCTTTAGCATTTTACACTGATAGTGGCGCAACTTTAACATTAAACACCGACCACAGTGTGTTATTTGCTAGCACAGTAGAAACATCAGGGGTGTTTGCTGCAGGAAATGGCGCTGTTGGTGCTCCTGCGTTTACATTTGCAAGTGATTTAAATACTGGAATATACAGAACTGGTGCTGATAGTATAGGATTTGCAACTGGTGGTTCTCTTGCTTTAACTATAGCAAATAACGATGCAACTTTTGCAGGTAGAATAGCAGATCTTCATAAAAAATATTGTAGTGCATCAATATCTAATAGTTATGTTAGAATATATTTTGCTGACGATTCAACCAATAGTGCAGGTGGCAGTGAAATGGGAACTATAGTTAGATTAACAGGTACTGCTCATGGTACAAGCCACGTAGGTTGTTTTACTGCACTTATAAATGTTGGTCACTATCAAAGTGTTCATATAGAATCATTCAATAATTTTTATGGTACTCACACTTCCGGAGCAACTAATCCAATTTTAAAAGTAGAAAGTGATAACAATGGTTCATATACATTATCTATGAAAACCGCTAGTACAAATGCTGCTACGTATTACTTTACTATAGAGTGTTTAACTCCAGAATCAACAATAACAACACTACCTGGTTCTACAGCATCAACAAGTACAACACATGAGCATACAATGATTCAAGGTTCACATAGTACTGGTGCTGGTGGATATAAGGGTGTCAAAATAACAGGTGATTTACATATAAAACAACTTGATGATGCAGGTTTTGATGAAGGATTTATAATTGAAAGAAGTGCTAATACGCAAAAACTTATTATTGGTATGGATGGTGGCGCTGTTAATTTTAATAGCCCTGATGGTTTAAGTTATAAATTTAGAAATAACGGTAGCGAGAAATTTACAATAGATAGTTCTGGTAATATAACCCCTCAATCAAGAATAACTTTTGATTATGGTGGTGACCATTATATGGAAACAGGCACTGATACCTTATCTTTTAAGGCTAGTAGCGGAACTGTTCAATCTACGTTTAATTTTTCAGATTTATCTACAACTTTTGCAGGGAATTTAACAATCCCAGAATATATATATCATAGTGGTGATACAGATACTTATCTTAGACTTGAAACTAATAATGTTGTTCTTGCTGCTGGTTTGGCAGGATATATTCAATTAGAATCTGATGGTGATATACAAATAGTACCAGAATACACCACTGATAATGCTGTTCATTACATAGAATTAGGTAGAGTTGCTGGTTCAAATAGCGGTAGTTCAACTGGAGATAACCCTGTACACGTAACTGTATTAGGAGGTTATTCAGTAGATTGGAGTGGTGGTACAAGATTATCTAATGAAGGTTTCTTAATGTGGCATTCAGGTGGTGGTTGGACAGGTAATCAAAGACATTGGGCTTTAACTAATGCTTATGATATGGGTGGAACTGGTGGTCCAAAATTCGCTTTACTATTAGGTGATGATAGCACTACAGAACCTACATTAGGTTCAAATGGCGCGTTAGGTACTAACACATCCGTAGCAACTTATTGGAAAAATGATAAACATTTGATTCATGGTGGTGCTGCAACGTTTAATATGGGTAGTGGTGTAGCTACCATGACTTCAACAACATCGCCTTTATTAGTATTAAATCCAACTGCTAATAATTACGGTGGTATTCAATTTCAGTACGGAGGTGCTGTAAAAGGTATGTCGATGTATAATTCAGGCATGATGGTGTATGGTGGTGAGTCTGGTGTATTTACAAGATTACAAGCAGGTGGTGGATATGGTTTACATATTGATGCAACAAATCAAAATGTTCATGTAGGTTCAACAAGTGATACTAGTTACAAATTAGGAGTTAACGGAACATTTTATGCTTCTGGTGATGCAACTTTTGGAGGAAAAGTAGCTGTTGGTGGAGCATCACAAGTTGCAAACTCTGCAGTATTAGATGTAAATATAGACCAAACAAATGGTGCATTAGCCGCAGCTAATACAGTTCATTTTGGGAAACACGGTGCACATACAGATGGTCAAATAAGTGGTATAACATTAGGTTATAAAGAAAATGGTAATGCTAGTTATAGAAAACTAGCTATTGTATCTGAAGGTAGAGGAGATGGAGCTGCTAGACAAAATTTACATTTATTAGTAGATATTGCAGCTGATAGTGGAAGCGCTGCTCTTACTGATTCAAAATTAAAAATTGATGGATTAACAGGAGTTACAACCCTTAATGGAACTAGTACTAGCGCAAGATTTAGTGTTGGTGGTGATGTATCTGTTTTAGGATCAACTGATTTTACAATCCCAACAGGTAGAAAACTCTTATTAGATGGTGCTGGTGGACACACTTATATAATGGAAGAAGGTGATAACAACATGAAGTTTTATGTTGGTGGTTCTGAACATATGGCAGTTGGTGGTGGAAATGTTACTATAAAACCTAGTTCTACTTTTACAGTAGATGCTGGAGGTCAAGTTAATCTTGATGCTGGTAATGCAGAAATTCACTTAAAAGGTTCAGGAACTACATTTGGTAAACTTTTCACATCAGGAAGTGATTTTTATATCAACCATCCTGTTTCAGATGAAGATATTATATTTAGTGGTAATGACGGTGGTAGTTCAATAACAGCCCTAACTTTAGATATGTCAGAAGCTGGTAAAGCAACATTTAATAATGATGTTGTAGCGTTCTCAGATAGAAAGTTAAAGAAAGATATTAAGACTTTAGATGGTTCTAAGGTATATGATATGCGTGGTGTTAGTTTTACTAGAAAAGATACTGGTAAAGATGGTAGCGGTGTTATAGCTCAAGAACTACAAGAAATAGCACCAGAATTAGTTAATGAAACAAATGGTACATTAGGTGTATCTTATGGTAATATAACAGGATATTTAATTGAAGCTATTAAAGATTTAAAAGCAGAAATAGAAGAATTAAAGAAATGTAATAAATGTGAAAATTGTAATTGTGAAAATAAATAACCATGGCAGTACCACCAGCAAACGGAGCAATATATTTATCTAAAATAGCTTTAGAAAAAGCATATGATAATTATGCACATAGTTCAGCTTGGACTACTTTAGAACCCAGTAACAATAAAATATCATTAAAACATGTTACTATTGGAGGCGCGCCGCATGCTGGATTTTATAATGCTGGTGAAAGTCCAGAGGGTTTTGAAGCTACTAATACAAATGGTCCTAATTATCCAAATAATGATGCACCTTATGGAATGCAGGAGTTTTTACAATACGACCATGATTTTGTTACCTCAACCACATCATATAGAACAGATTCTGGTGTTAAATTTAATGTGTTATGTGCTTCTAATACAACAACAGCTATATATACTGTTGGTGCTATAGCTAATGGCTCAACTGTTTATACAAACGCAACAAGAACAGCAACATTAGCAGCTGGAAAATATGGGTGGCATGTCAATTCCAATAGCACCCAATCAACACATAGATTTGAAACAGATGGTAGTGGTGTAGTAAGTAACCTCGCAAGTTGTTAAGATATGAAAATAGACGAAAATAAAATAAAAAAACATACGGGATCAAGTTTTAATATTACAAAAGAAGATGGTACTACGCACCTTCGCTTTAATAGTGGAGATTGGTTAAAAAATGAGAGTGTATATTCTGATGTGTATTTAGGGGAGTGTGACGGGTGTAATAGAGATAAAATAAAAGATATATTTGATAGTTTTTCTTATGATAAAATATTAGTTGGTGGTTTAGGATTAGGATTAATACCAAACCATTTAGCTAATAAATCTAAATCAGTTATTGATGTTATAGAAAATAATAAAGAGTTAATAGATTGGGTAAATAATGAAGATTATTTAGATAATTCAGTAAATATAATAGAAGCTGATATTTTTTCTTATACACCATCTAAAAAATATGATTTAATTCTTATTGATATATGGTGGAATGAATCAGATATTACAGAAGAAATAAAAACTTCTTTAAAAAATAAATATTCTTCACATTTAAATAGTGATGGGAAATTATTTTTACCATTAACAGAAGAAGATATAAAGTAAAATACACAATAAAGGTGTAATAAGATATTTAGCTGGCAACAGCTAATTTGTTTAACATTTTAAATTTAAAAACATGGCATTAAAAGGATCATATGATTACAAAGGTATCACTGTAAGTGATGCGTATGTAAAGATTACGGGCGTAAATTGGACTTGTAATAGCAATTCTGAGAATTACGTAAAAACTGCAGCTGTGTACAATTCTGATGGTACAGTAAAGACACCTCAGGTAGATGATACTAGATGGGTACAAACTACAGTTGGAAATTGGCACGCAAATGTTTATAAAGATAAAGCAGCTAGAGATGCAAACCCTCATGATCAAATCTGTTCAGTCAGTGGATCATTTGATATGGATCTTAAAGATAGTGCAAAAAATCCTGTAAAACAGGCTTATGTTGCAGCTAAAACTGTTGATACTTATAAAAGCATGGCAGACGCTTAATACACTATGACAATAGGTTGTTAAGAATATTATTATTTGTGTAATAGTAATAGAGTAGAATTTTAACTAAAATTTAATAAATTATGAATAAAAAAGTAGAAGACGCAAAAGTCACAAAAATTACTGATGAGCAGTTAACTGAACTTCAGGGACATGTAAACAGAATCAATGCAGCTCAATTACAATTGGGTCAACTTGAATCACAGAAACATGGTGTTGTAAACGCCATACCAGAACTTCAAAAACAATTAAAGGAATTCCAAGATAAAATGGAAGAAGAGTATGGTAAAGTAAGTATTAATATACAAGACGGCACAATACAAGAAATACCCGAAGAAGATGGGCAAGCTAATACGTAAGATAAGTATTGGTAAAGATTATAAAAATGAAGCTATGCATTACGCCGTTGGCCAAGAGGTTTACGGCGGGCATACTATTTGTAATATAATAGAAGAAGATACTAAATACAGTATTTATATTAAAAAAGATAAAGATGTATTACCATGGAAAGATTTTAATAAAAACATGGCGGTATCTATAGAATATAACTTAGAATATTAATGCGTGCATTATATAATTTTATAGTTGAACCAATAGGAGGAAGATATAATAATAAAAAACAAATTGGTGATAAAGAGCTTATATTAAATACAGAAGTATTTAATCATCAATACGTTAATAGAGAAGCTAAGGTTATAGCTATACCTAAATTATTACAAACTGATATAAAAGTTGGTGATACAGTATTAGTTAATCACAATATATTTAGAAGATGGCATGATATTAGAGGGAATGAGAAAAATAGTAGAAGTTATATTAAAAGCAATTTATATTCTATCAATGAAGATCAAATATACGCGTGTAAAAGAAATAATAAATGGAACGCTTTAGATGGATATTGTTTCTTACAACCAATTGAATCAAAAGATAAATTTGATACTAACAAAGAACAACAAAATGTTGGTATTGTTCAATATATTGAGAGTAATAATATAAAAAATGTTAATATAGGTGATTTAGTTGGTTTTATACCAGGTGTTGAGTATGAATTTATAGTTAACAATACACGTTTGTATAGGATATTAATACAACACATTACAATTAAATATGAATATAAAGGAAACGAAAAGAAATATAATCCACGCTGGGCAGAAAGCAGTTGATGAATTAATTAAAGTTGCTAAAGAACCTATTGTAGATTCAGAAGATGATATATCTGCTGATAGATTAAAAAATGCCGCAGCTACAAAAAAATTAGCTATATTTGATGCTTTTGAAATATTGAATAGAATTGAAGAAGAAAGAAATATATTAGAAGATAAACCTTCACAGAAAAAAGATAATACATTTCAGGGTTTTGCAGAAAAGAGATCTAAATAATGCACGAACAAACGTTATATAAAATTATTGAACCAGTAAGAATTAACACGCTTAAAAGGTTAAATAAAAGTAAGAAATGGAAATATGGTTATAATAAAGAAAATGATATTATAGTCATAAGTAAGACAGGACAAATAGGTGAGATATATGAAATACAAAATCTTAAAATAGCTTTACCACCTGCTACTAAAGTTTATAGTAGATCAAAAAAGAAAAAAGAACAATACTGGGAGCAGTTCGAATATCCAAAAGCATTGAAAAATGTTAAAACCATTTTTGATTGGAGAGATTATCCCAATGAACATAAAGATAAATGGTTTGATTATATCAATGAGGAATTCAATCGTAGGGAAAATGGTTTTTGGTTTAATAATAATGGTAAGCCTACTTACATTACCGGTACTCACTATATGTATCTTCAGTGGTCAAAAATTGATGTGGGTGCTCCTGAATTTAGAGAATCAAATAGATTATTCTATTTATTTTGGGAAGCTTGTAAAGCAGATAAACGCAGCTATGGAATATGTTATCTTAAAAATAGACGATCTGGTTTCTCGTTTATGGCAAGTGCGGAAACAGTTAACGCTGCTACTATCTCGAGTGATTCAAGATTTGGGATATTATCAAAAACTGGTTGGGATGCTAAAAAGATGTTTACAGATAAGGTTGTACCAAT
>CEUS01248566.1_pt1 | contig 19547 bp, 9 predicted proteins | sample 427031 | NCBI WGS metagenome assembly CEUS01 (sample SAMEA2622837, study PRJEB7988) | marine metagenome | biome: marine biome (ENVO:00000447); feature: marine epipelagic mixed layer (ENVO:xxxxxxxxx); material: "saline water (ENVO:00002010), including plankton (ENVO:xxxxxxxx)" | depth 140 m | reverse complement strand
TCTATCGCTTTGAATTTTTATGTAGTGAAAAAACTGCTTTATTTTAATGAAAATTTAGACTTGGTAATCGTATCAACTGATGAATTTACAAGGCATTTAGAAAAAATTTATGAAATGCAAACATTTTATGGGGATGAAACTTTGAGTGCTTTATTGGAACATTCAAAACAATTAAAAGGTGATTTGCAGGAATTTAAGGATAGGTATGAAGATGGCACGTCAAAGGCGTAAGAGGCGCAAATCAACAAAGCGACTTTATTTTGGACCAGAGCATGAGGCTGCTATTGTAAAATATGCGGTATCAACCGACATTAATGAGAAAACAAAACTTTATAAGGATCTAATCCAGCCCGCCTTTTCTGAGTTGGTTGATAAAATTGTTTTTACATATAAATTTACGACCCTCCCCAACATAGATTATTTAAGAGATGACTGCAAGCTATGGCTAACTACAATTTTGGATAAATATAATCCTAATCGGGGATCCAAAGCCTTCTCCTATTTCAGTGTCATAACTAAAAACTGGTTTATTCACAAGGTAAAGGTAAATCAAAAAACCAACAGGACAACGATTCAGCTTGATGATGCTGTTAAGCTGATAGAATCTCAAAACACTGTAACCCAGCACACCTATGAGAAAAAGCGTACTGAGAGGGAATTTTGGGCCCATCTTTTAAAATTTGTAAATGTCATGTTGGAAGATCACGAGGTTGTTAAAAACGATAATGATCGAAAGGTGGTATTGGCAATATTTCAAATATTAAAAGATCCTGATGAATTAGAAATTTTAAACAAGAAGGCTATTTATTTATATTTGAGAGAAATTACTGGACTCAATACCAAGCAGATTGCAAACACTCTAAAAAAGGCTAGAGTCAAGTATGCTATTTTTGCGAATGATTGGAACGATGGAAAACTGTAGTTTTCCCTAATTAGTCTAGGGGAGATCGCATGACAAAGCAAGAATTAATTGAAGAGGCTCTAGACAATTTAAGAGAAGACCGTAAAGAAACTAATAGACTTTTGAGTAGCTTGAAGGGCGAAATCGCCGCTAACGACGCAACAAATGCCCGGGCCGGCGTCGTGGCGGCGAAGTACGTTGAAACGCTGCAGCGCTCAAATGAGCAGTTGGTGAAGATTGTTGCTTTAATGCAAAAAATGAATTCTCACGAAGAAGACATTAGCTTGGATGACAAAGAGAGGGAAAATCTTTTTGATATGATAAAGAAGACGGGCGAAAAATGAATTTTAATGGTCTTAGAGGGTATGTGAATGATTATGGCTCTATAGCGCAGCATAAAGCTGTCACCATTCTTTTTGCCGAATATTTAAATAAGCTAGCGGCCAACGGAGAAAAATCAAAGCCTCTCGCCATCGTTAGGGGGATCGAAAAAGAGCCTCATTTTTTGATGTCTCTTCAGGCCAACAATCAAGATCTTTTGAATAACGAACAAACAAAGACCGATCCGCAAATTACTATTTTAAAGGTAGAAATACCGGCTACTAATATGTTGTGCCCGCGCTTTATGTCTTACACGAGGGGGCAGATAACGTTAGAAGAATACGAAAGTTCTTTGTTTTTTCTGGATGTTTCCGGAATGAACTTGAAGAGAATTCCTCGGGTTCACGAGGTGGTTCAAATTAAATATGAAAATATAACTACGCCTCAATTTGATGGCTATCCAACTGATAAAATTATGTTAGATCCTTATTTGGGTATGTATTCAGGAAAAAACACTAAAGGTTATTTTGAATGAGCAACGAAGTATCTAAAATACGGCAGCGCAATAATGAGACTGCCGGCCCCGGAGTTGAAGACAACATTAAACTCCAAGCTGCCGGTGGTGGCGAAAATGCAACTTACAAAGGTTTGCAGGCCCCCGCGTTTAAGGCGTCTGAGAGGTCGGGAGCGACGATTGTTAAGGGTGAGGCAGACTCTGTACTGTTTATGGGTCAAGATCGCCGCTACGGGACTGTTATCGGCGGAAAATCGAAAGGGGGCGATTTTGCTAATAAGGTGATTTTAGGGGTTGGTTTTTTGAATGAGGGTCGACCCGGTGGTGATGATATTAATTTAGAAAGCCCCAATGTTCGAATGGGCGCTGGAATTTCCATTTATCAGCGCACTGCAACTGGTAAAGATAATGTGTTTGACGATGACTTAAAGGGCCCCAAGACAGCCGAGCGCATGGCTACGGGCCCAGTTTCATTGCAGAACGTGTCCTCTGTTGAGGTGTTAGGAGACATCATAGAGGTTAAGGGACGCCAAGGTGTTAATATTGTTGCGGGCATCGACCCCACATTACCAACTTATGGTGCATCAAGCCCGGGCGAAAGAGCAAACATGTCGCCTCTTGGCGTTAATTTGATATATGGAAACCCCACCAAAGAGCAGCTTAACGATGAAAATTCTCCCTATGCTTTATATGGAATCGCCAAGGGTCCAAAAGTGGAAAAGGCGATTAGTGCCTTGAACGATAGAATCTCTGAGCTAAACGGCACTGTTTTTTCAATGCAGACTGATATGATGCTGCTACAGACTATTTTAGCACTTCATACTCATCCGGCTGCTCTTGTTTACACCCTTCCCTCTCCCGAATTGGCGATTACGGTCGTGACAAAGAGTTTCAGCGATGTATTTAACTTTTTAAAGCTGATAACGGGCAAAATTAATCAAGTAAGTCAGACAATAAACATGTCACCAGTTTCAACTGATGGCATCAGCAGTGTGTGGAATAAAACGAACTAAAATGACAGAAGAAAAGAAAACCATACAAGAGCAGATAAAGGATAGTGATCAGCAGCCCGCCTCTACGTGGAGCGCCGGCGGCCTGTATGCTTCTGCTACGGTGTTGTTGGATTTAGCTCAGGCTACCGACCAAATGGTCGCGCAGTTGGCAAATGCAGATGATCCAAGCCCATGTAAGAAGCGCTTACAGGACGCAAAGCTGCCATTGTCTGAAAAAGAAAAAGAAGGACAATTTTGGAATGATATTAAGGGGTGTAACCCGTTTGCTCAAAATTTTGCTAACGAGGATGATGCTGCCGGCATCGCTGCTGGCGTTTTAAAAACTTTATCAGATATTCTCTCTACGACAAAATATGACGCCATTGCCTGTGTAAAAGAACAGATGGTAAAGTTTTTTGCCGTCATCCCAGTACAATATTATCTTCTCTTGTTGCTGCAGGACTTGGCTAAAGAGGTTGGCAATTCTAAAATTCTTGAAGAGGCTGTCCAAGGCCCTTGTGGGGAAAGCATCAAGCAAACTGAGGTGTTTGAGAATTATCTCCCACAACTTGAATTACCTAGAATACCCCCCATTCCCTACATTCCGATACCAGACTTAAGCAAGATTATCGAGCAGCTTATTATTCGCGGTTGGTGTTTTACATTTTGTATGATCACAACACGAATTATTAGAGAAGTTGCCGAGGCAATGTATGCTGTGGATGACATGTTTGTTGACTTCGACAACGGAAAGCTCCCCGATTTAGAAAAGGTTGATATCAATCCATATATTAGTGATAAAACTATCGAACAGGCTGTTGAACGAAAATTAATTCAACCAGCAACCATTACAACTGTAAGGGAGTTTATTTCTTATATACAAGAATTGCCATTCGTGAAACAACAAGAAATGATCTTTTTACTGATGGGTGCTGCCGAGTGTAAAATTCTTGATACAATATTGGCAACTCAGTTGGATGATAAATTTAGAACAGAGTTGGCCACTTCTGATACGCCATCAATCCAGCGCGCCTTAAAAACTATAAGAGGATCTAAAGACAGTAGTAATTTTACCTTTAAAGATTATTCTCAGCTTGGCCTGAATACGGATAAAAAAATTATAGATTTCTTTACATTCCTTGGAACCTCCACAAATACCTTGGACATTATTAACGATTCTCGTGCAAATCTTTGCTTGCCAAATGTGTGTGAAGTAACAGATGAGAATTTAAATGCAATTGCTACGGCTGCTCAGAAACTTTGCGCGCTCCTCGACCCCAAGCCCCAGATCCCCCCATTACCAATGGGAGATCTCATGAAGGCCATTGGTGCAGATAATGTTATCTCAGAGCAAGCCAGCGGCGTTTTCAAAGAAGAATATCAACGAATGGATCGTGTTTTTTCCACTGAGCGTTCAAACCCCTATTTGTACGATTGGATTTTATCTCCTGATAATCTGTCTTTTGAATTTACTAAGACACCAACCACCACAGAAAAAGAAAATCAGTCTCTTAAGGTCATTACAAAAATGGCCGGCGCCACACAAAGTACGAACTATGAGGTGGCCGTCACTCAAAAAGGGCTGGAATTGGGGAATTTTTACAACGATGGCTTAATACTAGAGACTCCCAAAATAGTTGCAGAGGATTCTTCTGTAAATATCACCATGTTTGAGGAGGCCTTGAAAAAATATTGGGTATACGACCTCGCGATGGGGATCAACACCGCCATATCTGTAAGTCCTGCGCCTTGGGCTGGTGGCAAAAAAGGCCTTTTTATATCACCTATGAAATTTTCAAGCAGCACAGTGGAAAATCAAAATAAAATGCGAAATGCTTATTTGAAATTGTTGCAATTGATAGGCCGAGAATTATTTCCCATTGAGGCTGTTTATGTCAAGGGAAAGCTAACTGCAACCAGTTCATGGCCATTTAGTAGTGAGAGCGGGCCCTTTATTCTGCCCATAATCAAAGCAGGCGAAGCGCCAAAGGAGCAAAAGGCCGCTCAAAGCGATTATGGATATTATGGAAAAAATAGATATCCCAAGAGCACAATACAGGATAAAATGAAAGAGTTGTTCGACAATACAGAATATGACGTGCAAAAGCAAGGAAATTCTGATAATGATGTCATGGTATTAAAGAAAATCAAGGAAGGCTTCCTCGGGCCCGGGGAGCTTCAATTATCATGATAGGATCAAAACAATATATTATAATGATGTTTGGAATTTCAGTGGAGGAGAAAATTCGTTCGTTCCTCACTAGAAAGGCCTCACCGCGAATTTTTTTATTTTTGCAAGACTCGGCAAGTCTGCAGACTTTGAAGAACAAGGATGATAAGGAGTACGGGAATCAACTGGTTAAGCAATCTTATAAGGAGATGGATATAGGCAGTTCATTTTTTAATACACTGTGGGTTGACTTTTCAAATGAATTGTTCGGTGATAAGTTGTTAGATTTGTATCGCTTTGCGGCTTTTTATTCTAAAAACCCTCATGCAAAGGCGATGCCAGAGGAGCCATGGCAGTGGGATGAATCTTTAAAATTATATTTTGCAGAAGTGCTATCCGCAGTGTTGTTGGCGGGAAATGCAGGAAATGAAAAATATTTTGGGCCGCCTCTTAAGATGGGAGCTTCCGAGACAGAGAATTATTTAAGCAATCTTCAGAAAACTTTCGTACCAGATAATTTAGTTGGCTGGTTCGTTGGCCATCTAAAAAATAAAACTTGGGATTTTTCAAGTGCAATGTGGGAGGCGCCCCTGTTTAATTTTGAGCATCCGTATGCCTTTAAGAATCCTAATGATGCCTCTGCCGATGACTCTTCTACACCCTCTTTTATCGGAGAGGACGGTCAGCCTTTAAACTTTAATCTAGAATCCGCTGGCCTTCCCTCCCCTCCTTCTAATGCATCTAAGTGGCCTTGGGCGCCCAAAGATGGTGGCGCTAGGGTATATGACACACGCGGAGCTTGTAAGAACGCTGGTGTGGTCGGGTGCAAAAAAGACGCAGACCCAGACCCCCGCGCCGCGTTATATGATACAAAAGCGTTTAATTTTAAAGGCGATAGTCTTTTTCGCTGGCCCGCCCCTGACGCGACCTTAGCGACGACCAAGTATAAAGGCAACTGGACAAAGTGCGATTATAAGGGTCCCTCTCCCGGTTCTGGATTAAAACCTTATTATGTTTATCAGGCAAAACCGGCCAACACTTATACGGGTTGTGCTGGTGCGTATGGTATACGCGCCGCCAATTTTGAATATATTGGATGGGATGAAATAATTGACGGTGGCTATTGGTTAGAATATTTTTTTAAAATCGATAATATCCCCCTTCACAAAGATTATTGGCCATCACCCTATTACTCGGACTACCTTTCTTTTCGAGAGGTGTCTTTACTTATTAAGACAATTATGGACCGACTGAACGAGCAGCAGGGTTGGGCGTATTTTAAAGGCAATATTGAAAATGCTAGTAGCTTGAACAAGTATCAGCTTGTTGACGAGATCGCCAAAAAAATGAATGTGCGTTACGGCGTTCGCTTGGTAGCAAGCGTACCCAAGCTCTCTTCTCAAACTACCAAAAATAAACTTATTTCTACCAAATATAATAATAGTGTGACCGATCAGTCATTTAATCCAAAAACTAGTATTAAATATGGTACCGGGATTTACCGGCCAATTGTGAATAAGTATAGTGACCAAAACAGCCCCTTTAGCGATGCATCTTTAGAGAGGTGGAAAGCGGGAGACCCAGCCCCGGGAGTATACAGAAACAAGACTTATGTATACAATTTTTTGTATGGCAATGCTCGTTGGAAGGTTGATGGGGCGTACACCAATACGTTCATAGATTGGATCTCCAAACACCATGGCGTTTTAACATTGGCCGAGCAACATGAAAAAATCACTGCTGAAGAGTTGGAGGGTATGTTTTTGGCAATGTTGAAGTATTATGACCCCGGCTATGGCTCTCAGGCCCCGGACCACAACAACAGTCTTCCGTGGTACATGGATCAAGAAATAGATAGGGTAATAGTTAAGGAGCACAGTGGGCAGATACTTGACCATTTGGCGAACGATAAAAAGGTGGTTGATTTTATAAACAGCATCGCGGTAAATTTAGGAAGGCCAGTTATGTCGGGAGACCCTAATTATTATGATAAGGAAGTGATTGGCACATTCAAGAAGGGTGAAGTTCCATATTATTCAGAAGGGAGCACCAAACAGTCTGAATTCGCGAAGGAAGTGAAAGAACAAATGGACAAAACTATTGACAATAATTTAAAAATTGCCATCAACAAGTTGCTGGAGGGGGTAAACTAAATGGCTCAAGGCTTATCGGTTAGGGTGCCCTTTATATATGATAAGGTGGACGGTCCTTATGGACTTACAAAAGACTTATCAGAGACCGCAAAACAAAACTTTAAGCACATGGTTTTAACAATGCCCGGTGAAAAGATTATGGATGTTAATTTTGGCGTCGGATTTCAACGGATGTTGTTTGAGAGTGTCACTTCCGAAACTTTAGAGCTTTTGAGAGAACGAGTATTTGATCAAACATCTAAATATTTACCTTATATAAACATAACGAATTTAAAGACCGACCTGATAAGAGAAAAAAATATGGTTGTCTTACAGATAGAATATATTATTCCAACTTTGGGGGTGTCAGATAAGTTAGAATTGGATATTGAGAATCAATTTCTATAGCAGGGAAGACGAATAAATGGCTAAAAAAACTACACCAGTTAAATATACAAACCGAGACTTTGAGAGTATCAAAGCAGACTTGATTAATTATGCCAAGGTTTATTACCCTGACACTTATCAAGATTTTAGCGAAGCATCATTTGGTTCCTTGATGATGGATATGGTGGCTTATGTTGGTGATGTACTATCATTTTATTTAGATTATCAGGCCAATGAAACCTATTTGGACACGGCTATTGAAAAGAAAAACCTTTTTTCTTTGGCAAAACAATTAGGATATAAGAGGCCTCAAGCTTTTACAGCTACAGGAAAGTGCGCATTTTATGTGCAGGTTCCCTCCAACTCAACTGGCGATCCCGATTCTGATTTAGTTCCCATTTTGAAAGCGGGCACCACACTTGCCTCATCGGCCGGCAATTCTTTTATTCTTTCATCCGATGTTGACTTTACCCGAAGTGACGTTCAAAAGGTTGTAGCGGAGATGAATTCAGATGGTTCCGCCAAGACTTACGCCTATAAAGCTTATGGAGATGTTATATCGGGAATAACAGAGACGGAAATTTTGACGGTCGGAAGTTATAAAAAGTTCCTTAAGCTGGATTTGGGTGGCGAAAATATTTCAGAGATTATCTCAGTGGTTGATGCAGAAGGAAATGAATATAGCGAAGTTCCGTACTTATCACAAAATACGGTATATCAGGCTTTGAGAAATCCAAGCACTGACACTGAAGATGCCCCCTATATTTTGCGAGAAAAGTTGGTACCGCGCCGGTTTATTGTAGAAGTCGATGATGAAGGAGTCACCTCTTTAAGATTTGGATATGGCTCGGAGTCAACTTTGACAGACAATGAATTCCCTGATCCAACGGATGTAGCTTTGAACCGATATGCCAGAAATTATTATTCTGACGATTCGTTTGATCCTTCAATTTTGTTAAAGACAGACAAATTTGGAATAGTCCCACCACAGGGGCAGTTAATCGTTACCTATAGGAGGAATGACAGTGATTCTGTTAATACAGCCGCCGGCGCAATTAACACCGTAGTTACCCCAGAGCTTTCATTCACAACTGATGATCTGCCATCTAGTGATAATTATCAGACAATTGTCGCGAGCTTAGATGTGGAAAATGAAGAACCTTTGGTTGGAGATATTAAAGATCTTACCGCAGAGGAGATTCGTACAAGGGCTATTGATGCCTACGCTTCACAAAACAGAGCAGTCACACGTCAAGATTATTTAAGTATCATTTATCGAATGCCACCTAAGCTTGGGGCTGTTAAGAGGGCCAACATTGTTCAGGATAAAGATTCTTTTAAGAGGAACCTTAACCTTTATGTGGTGTCTGAGGACGTTAATGGAAGGTTGGCTCAAAGTAGCTCAACTATTAAAGAAAATCTCAAAATTTGGCTAAGCCAGTATAAGATGATAAATGATACTATTGATATTTTAGACGGACAGATTGTCAACATTGGTATTGAGTTTACGGTATTGGGAAAATTAGATGCAAATCAAACTGAAATTCTAGAGAAGTGCAATAGTGCTCTTAAGCAAAAATTTGCTGAGCAATTATTATTTGGAGCACCATTTTATATATCTGATATCTATCGCGTTTTAAACGATATCCCTGATGTTGTTGACGCACAGACCGTTAAAATAGTACAAAAAACGGGTACCAATTATAGCACTTATGATTTTGATATTGATAATGCAACAACAGCCGATGGGAGATTTATTATTGTACCAGAGAACGTGGTTATGGAAATAAAATATCCAGACATTGATATAGTGGGAGCCGTGAAATAATGCCTATTAAAAGATTTTATGCCACAAAAGATAATACAATTACTAATGCGTATGCCAACAACTTGTCTACAAGAGGGACTGGCTCTAATATGGGCGCTTCTGATATTTTAGAAGTCTTCAACCTCTATGCGCAAAGTTCAACATCTTCACAAGAGGCCGCCAGAATTTTAATTGATTTCCCTGTTGTTGGAACAACCACGGCCAGTATTAGTGGGAGCCGCGACAACGGCGATCTTCCGACCTCTGGAAATGTAAATTTTTATTTGCGACTTTTTAATGCTGAACACAGTACCACCACTCCACGAGATTTCACCTTGGTTGCGTCAGCTATTTCTAGTTCGTGGACTGAGGGTATCGGTCTGGATATGGAGGACTATAAAGATTTAGGAGCCAGCAATTGGCAACAAAACACTGCTTCTTCAGACGATTGGAAGAATGAGGGTGGCGACTTTTTAACGGGGTCTCTTGGAAATGATTTGGCACCCTCTGCAAAACAAACTTTTAGTACGGGACTAGAAGATCTTGAAATGGATATTACTGCTCAAATGGAAGAGTGGCTTAATACTAATACAAGCAGTTACGGCTTTGGAGTCTATTTGACAGGCTCTCAAGAATTGTCGGGCAGCACCACGTCTTATTATACTAAGCGATTTTTTGCACGCAATAGTCAATATTTTTACAAGAGGCCAGTGATTGAGGCCCGCTGGAACGACTCCCGTCCAGACAATCGCGGCGACTTTTATGCGAGTAGTTCGCTGGCCTCGGCTGCTGATAATTTAAATACTTTATATTTTTATAATCGTATTCGCGGCACTTTAAAAAACATTCCTACGCTTACAAGCGATTACATGTTTGTTACCTTACATGCCAATTCTCTTACAAGCAGCGTTAGCTCTTCTTTTACTGCAAGTTTGGCATACATAAATGGTCAAAATTTAACAGGAATATATACCGCTTCGGTGTATATGAATACAACAGCTTCATTAATTTATGACGTGTGGAGCACTGGCTCACAGCCTGCCGACGATGGCGACAGAAATACACAATATTTTACGGGATCAATAGAGGTTAATCGATTTGACGACCGCGGCGACGATGAGGAGCCAGCATATGTTTGTAAAATTACTAATTTAAAGCGAGAGTATTCTACAAAAGAAAATGCTCGTTTTAGATTATACACAAGGAACAAAAATTGGAGCCCTAACGTTTATACGGTGGCGACAACAGATGCCAAATCGGTCGTTATACCTGAAATGTATTATAAGCTTTATCGAGTGGTCGATGACCTAACAATTATTAATTACGGAACTGGAAGCTCTTCAGAGCCAGCGTATACTAAGTTGTCTTACGATGTTTCCGGCAGTTATTTTAATTTGGATATGTCAATGTTGGAGACTGATTTTAAGTATGGTCTTAAATTTCTTTATAAGTATGGCACCAGATACCGAGAACTTAACGAGACCTTTACATTTAGGGTGGGATAATGACAAAAAAGTTTTTTAAACGAAACAAGGCCGAACAATTAAGTCCGACTACCGAACTGCGCTCTGTACAATCAGGCTCTGCGCAGTCTTTTACAACAGATGTTGAGTCAGCAGCCTATGTCAAAGAATACACAAGAAAGAAGTTTGAGTTTATTCCAGAGTTGGATTACAGCGACCCTGCCAACTTTGTCAAATTTGGATCTGCAAAACGATACTACGTTGATACCGTCGATCGTATTGTGGGACAATACCCTTATGATGGCTCACGAGCCGAAAGATTAAAATTTGAAAATGATTTAACTCCGATCGGCCAATATGTTTTAGAAAACGAATATCCGCGCAAAACGGGATATGCCAACTTTGGCACGCCGACATGGGGTACAAAGGTTGCTACAAATGGTAATTTTGGTTTAAGTAACGATCCTCAATATGTTTATTTTGATGGTTTTACAAAGGATCTCATCTATGATACGACTACAAATCAAGTTGGCAGCCTAGAGGCTAACTGGGCCAGCGGCAGCACTATCGAGTTTTGGATGAAGAAGGATGATTTTCCACCACTCGTCGGAGCCGGCGGCACTACTGATGAAATGATATTTCATGTTAGTGGAGGTCAAACAAGCCACGGCAACCCGGGCCACGAGTTGGGGTTGTATATCCGCCATAGCTTAAACAACAACACCTTTTGGCTGTCCTACGCTCAGTATAATCCGGCCTTGGTAAACAAGTTTTATACCAATCTCACCCTTCCCTCTCTTACCACTTTTGCAGATTCAACATGGCATCACTACGCCATCACTATGCAGGAAACTTCGGCCACAAACATGAGGATTGTTGCCTATCTTGATGGAAATTTTGAAACGGAAGTAAATTTTACTTTGTCAACTGCGTTGCCTACAGCTATGAGTGGTAATCTAATTGGAACGATAGGCGCCTGTGGAGACAGCCTCGCCGGAACTTTTGGCTTAACAGGCTATGGCGGCCTTTCTGGCTCAATTGATGAGTTTCGTTATTGGAAAGAGGCGCGAAACGCCCAGCAGATCGGACGTAACTACTTCTTTGATATTGGGGGCGGTGGTAATACCGACACATCGAAGGTCAATGATGATGACCCCTTAAAACTCAGTGTTTATTATAAATTTAATGAGGGAATAACGCTTACGTCTTCGGTGGATTCTGTTGTTCTAGATTATTCTGGTCGCTTAACCAACGGTGTCTGGTCTGGCTATAATTCGTCGTACTCTAGGCAAACCGGAAGTGCGATTACATTGAGTGGCGTCGCAACTGAAAAGGGAGACCCGGTTATTTATGCGACACAGCCAGATGTTGTGACTTATAAAACCAACATGACTGTGTCTGGTTCCGACTATGATATAAATAATTTTGGAAGCCTTTATAATTCAATCCCGCAGTGGGCCCGCGACGAGGACGCCGCGAATGGTTATTTAATTGAAAAAACCTGCCAGACCTTGGGAAGCTATTTGGACGTTTTGTATGGGCAAATCGGGGCCCTTACCAGTTTAAAGGATCCCTCCTATGTTAGTGGATCTCAAATTAAACCAAATCCACAAACTCATAGAAATTTAAAATCTTTTGGTTTTGATATTCCCGGCATGTTTATAGACACTGGGGTAATTCAGGAGGTCTTGTCGAAAGACGATAAAAGGCTTTATGAAGAAAAAGTTTTCAAAGTAAAAAACTTAATTTTTCAAAACATTTATAATAATTTAGCCTATATTAACAAAGCGAAGGGAACCGAGAAAGCCTTTAGAAACTTGTTCCGGTGTTTTGGTGTGGATGATGAGGTGATTCGCCTCAACATGTATGCTGATAATCAAGAATATGATTTACGAGAAAATCGTGAAAATACCGCAATTAAGCATAAAGTAATAGATCTTTCCGGTTATAAAAGCTCAACAAGCCGCCAAGCAGTGGTTTATCAATATCCTGATCCATCTTTGGCAGCTAGTAGTACAGGGGATAATGGTTATCTGCCCGCAGCCTCTGATGCTGATATTCCCTTTACCTATGAAGCCGAAATCTTTTTTCCAAAATTTGTAAACTTTCCCGATGGGAATTTGCCAAAATTAAAAACTTCTTCTTTGTTTGGTATCCATAGTGCAAGCACCACTCCAAATTCTACTGATACTACAGTTCCTGCTAATGATCCTGCGGGCTTAAAGGTATATGCACACACCAACAATAATAATAAAACCTATTTTTATGTTACATCTTCACAGGGAGAGTTTCCAACCCTCACTTCATCCTACTATGACAATGTGTACGAAAATCAGAAGTGGAATTTTGCTCTCAGAATAAGACCAGAAAAATATCCATTTTCTTCTGAGGCAGTCTCCTCCCCTACAGCTAGTTACGAGTTTTATGGCGTCAATTATAGCTTGGGTACTAAAATAAATGAGTTTTCTGTTTCAGCATCTGTGAATGTAGCGGACACTGCAGGGCCATTTTTGACCGGCTCCAGTAAGCGTATTTATCTTGGGGCGGATCGGACTAACATTACTGGCGCGCTTCAAAATGAAACAAATACGCGCCTTGTCTCAACCCGCGTGTGGTATGATTATTTAACCAACGAAGAGATTCAAAAGCACGCTATGGACGTAAGTTCATATGGGCGTTTGTACCCCGAAAGGAATACTTTTGTTTACGAGGGGCTTCTTTCGGGGACTTATATTCCAAAAATAGAGACGCTAGCGTTGTATTGGAACTTTGACAATGTTACGGGCAGTGACTCAAGCGGAAAATTTTTAATTAAAGATGTCACTTCTGGCTCCTCAACAGGATCCGTTAATCGATATCCCCTAGGCAATTATTCTGATCTTGTTGGGCCAAATTATGCCGGCCAAGGAAGTGAGTTTAGTGAATCCTCTACGAATGTGGTAGATTTTAAGTTTATTGATAGCAGCCGTCAGCAACTTCCTGAAAATCTTTATACTTCAGACTTGGTAAAGGTTCTTTCGCGAGACGACACTCTTTTCACACGCCTATCAAGGCCAAATAAATACTTCTTTGCCGTCGAGGCCAGTATGTACGATACGATCTCTAAGGCGATGTTGGGCTTTTTTGCATCGATTAGTGATTTTAATAATTTAATTGGCGAACCGGTAAACATGTATCGGCCCAACTATAAGGCTATGGAAAAGTTGCGGTATTTATTTTTCCAAAATATTAGTAACAATCCGGATGTTGAAAAGTATATCAATTTATATAAATGGATTGATGGAGCCCTAGACGGCGTTTTAAACAATTTGATACCCGCCTCTGCGAACGCGGCCGATAAGGCTCGCAGCGTTATTGAAAATCATATTCTGGAGAGGAATAAATATAGACACAAATATACAAAGATAAAAGAATTGCAAGATTTGGATTTAGTCAAGGGATCACCTTCGAGCGGAGGCGGTCAAGGCGGCGACGGCAGCGGAGGCGGTGATCCCGAATTTGATGATGATAGTCCACCCCCACCACCAAAGGATGGTAGCGGAGCGGATCCCAATCTTCAAATTCCAATTAGGAATTCATTCGCAGGAAATGCTCCATTCCCCAGAGACATGCAGCGTTCTAAGGGGCTCACCCCCAACCAACGGGAGCCACGATTAGAGGATTACCCCACGGTTAGTAAGATCAGGGCACCTACTGACCCAGTGGTCACAAATCAATCTGAGGGTCGTATCTGGTGGCGCTTCAGCGCCCGCCGCGATTCAACGGGTATTTTAAATGTAAGTGCACCAGCTAACCACAGCCGCTATGCTTTACAAAATAATGCAGCCATGGTTTACTCTCGTAGCGCAACGCCTTATAGCAATTTTGATATGGCTGCATACCGATCTCTCCACGCAGGCGTGAATTTAAACAATGAATCGCGACCAAATTATTATTTAGGGACTTTTTCTGAAAGGGCGGCAACAGATGGAATTTCCATCCTATCTCGTGCCGGCCTGTCGAATGCGGTTAAAAACATTAATAATACGCCGTATTATACTTATTCTGGTTCACGCGATGAAACTTCTAATGGGCGGCGCCGTTTCCCAATTTCAGTTTCAACAAACGAAGATTCAACACAACTTCCACCTTACTCTTATTTGCCATTCACCATTTTGAGTGCATCGGGCGAGACACCCTCGGCTTATCAACAAATATTGGCAACGACTTTGGGGAATAATGCCGACCTTGTTAACGCCCATGTTGACTCTTATCATTTTGATAAAGAAGTGCCAATGCAAGGAACTTACACCGAAGAACAGGTCGGCGGCTATCAATATAGACATGGAAATCTTTTAAACTATTCTTCGTCTGGAGACGCCAGAGTTCGCAAAGAGGGCTATCAATTAAACTTTGCCGACCATGCAACAGATGGCTTTGAGCTTAGGAATCCAAGAATAGTTGACGGTGAATATGATAAAGACCGCCCAGTGGGAACTCTTTTAAGAGCGGCAGGCGCCAAAAGCCCAGTAAACATAGCAAACATTAAAGTTTCGAATTCAATTGGAATAAATTATAATAACTATAATTACAATTACGAGATCGTACAAACATCTGGGCGCCGCGAAAATAATAGATATTATATTCTCTCTCTGGGTACCACCGGCAGCGGCGTTACTAACGACGCAATAGAAACTGTAACCAATATAACTTTCGATGATCGAGCAGCCTTGCGCCGCGATTTAACGGGCAGCACTGATAGCATTATTGTTAATAGGTTCTCCGCACCCGGCGGCCCCGAAACTTCTGCAGAAAACGCCCTTGATGTGGAAAGTGCAGAGTATTCTGTCTACAATGCCCTTCCTTACAGAAACTTGGTAGTGAGAAATGCGCTGCAGACACTGCTAACAAGGCACGCTCTTAGTGGCGGCTACGATTCGGTCTTGTTGGCCCCAAGCGGCTCTTATCAAAAGAATCAGCGAAACGTGGGCTATCAGATATCCTCATCGTTGGAATCTCCCAAGACAGTATACGACAACGCCTATGTGGGCCACGGCATTCCCAAGTCGGATGTGCAGTATCGTTGGATAGCAGACTCTTGGATTGCTCAAAAGAGGGGATATCCAAACGAGGCACTTCTTACAACCGCTCCGGGCCTTTTGACAAGTTCGGGCCCTGAATATGGAACCGGAAACGGGTTTGAGAATGATGCTACTGCAAGTGATTATTCACCAATTTATGGCTATGAATATTCAGCTAGCATCCAGTTCATCAGCGGCGGCCACTTCTCATGGTACCCCGTCCCGGGCGCAAAGGCTGCTACTTATGGCGGCAATACGCAAGGAGTTTCTTTTGTTGGAGATAATACTATAGTTTTAGGCACTTTTGATACAGCTAGTAATATATTTACAACTGCCTCCACCACCTCATCGTACTTTAATATTTATACGCTTGGAGAAACTCACGCACAGCAATATCAGGCTATTTCCACCAATACCTTTTTGTTAAACAATAATGGTCCATATGGTTGGCCGACTTGGAAACAACTTCGGGTGCGTCAAACAAAAGCGGCAAATGATTTAAGGAAATACAGTCTTTATCAAAATGTGAGAAAAGTGCTTGATGATAATCGAAATAAGCTAATTGACAGTCGCACTGATTTAGTGCAATCGCCCGTTACAATTAAACATAAAAAGGTAATTCAGGCTATCGATGATGTGACGGGCACCATAGAATATGCTTTTGGCAACGAATATCATTATTTCGCTCGGGACTACAGCAAGGAAAAGAATGCAATAGAAAATAAGAATTTTGATTTAAACGCTCCTACAAGAGATTTACAAAATTCAGATTTTTATAAATTAAGCGGCAAGTGGAAGAACATTTTATACTCTGAGGTTCTATTTCCAAAGGATGAAAATGTTTTCCGCAATTTAATACGCGAAAGAGAACAATACGTTTCTTTTTGGAAGAGCGATCTTCTCGCAATACGCGAAGATAATGTTCTTGCTGATATCGCTGGCACCAATATAACGGCCAGCGGCTGGCCTATGGATGTTTCTACGACCGGCGCCGCAGCAGATCATGAAGAATCGGGCGTCATAATGAGAAATACAGGCTCTACTGGCCAAGGCGCCATCGTCGCCGGCGAAATAAACTCTCGATATGCATTCACACTAGATACAAGCCGCGCTAAGAATGTGGTACAGGCTCAGGCTGGCACTGGTGCCTTTTTTACCTCTTACGATGATTTTTCAAAAGATGCAAAGTTAATTGGGCAAGATTATTCCCTCATGCCCGAATTTACAATTTCTAATTTTGTTAGGGAAGTGCATATTTCTCATGGCGGCAATTATGTTAACAATATATATGAATACGCCCTGACCGGTAGCGGCTTTACTGGCCATGGCGGCGTCGGTGCTCCTGCGGGAGATACAGAATCTAGGAGAGATTCTATAGAAAGATATGCGACTACTAGTAAATTAACTTACTTACAGGAATTGAAAGACTATTATGGAGAGCCGACAGCCATAAGACTGGCGTTTGATGTCGTAAAGCAAATTTTGCCCAAGGATGGTTTCTACCCACAACAAAGAACAGTTCAGTTGGCGCAGATTTTCTCTCAGTCTTATGCCAATTCAGACTACGACCAAGGGCCCGGAAATACGCCGTCCAGCATTCCGCTTGGAAACTCTCCCACTTATGAGACTTCTTTAATGCCATTTTGGGCCCCCGGGATTGGCTATAACTCCATCAAGGCCGGCCTTGCTTGTGATTTCCCTTATAAATCGACTATCGCCGGCCGCGCATCTGCAAGCATTGATCAAGAATTTGAATCACGCGCACCCTTTGATGCAATATTGGCCCCTCATGAATATGTGGGCAACATTTTTCAAATATGCCCCAGTAGCGGCAGCTATTATTCGGCCCATAGTCCGATGCCGATAGTGCAAGACACCACCGGTGCCGTCAATAAAACAGATGGACTTTACCAGTACGCTGCTCATAATTTTTTTGCAGAAGTGCCCAATTTTTTCCTAGATGGCCTAACAACTTTTAAATCTGCGCCAGAATCATCATGGACCTTTGAAGGGCCATTGAGTTCAAGCGCCGGCGTCAAAAAGTTTGCAATGGACGTTATAATAACAAAGCCAGTCTCTTTTGTACAATATTCAAACCCCGCAGCTTTTGGACCATATCCCTATATTCATCATGCCCCACCCGGGGTGATGTTTATGGCATATGAGGGACAAGCGGCGTATTTTGATTTTGTTGCCGCCAACAACTGTTATGGCTGCGGCGCCCCCGCCGCCTGCATTGGCGATGTCTTCGGCGGCTCCTCGTTCCATTATTCCGCCCCCGCCTACACAAGAGCGACATTAGAGTTCGATCCCACCAATTTACTGCCAAGTAGCGGAAAGGTCGGCCAATCTTCTTTTTCATTTTCGGATATCATTGCCAATTCAACCATACGAAATTCAAACAGTTGGACTGAGCTAAATGGCGCTGGAAATAATGCGTGTGCCACTGCCATTAACAGCAATTCCATGGTACCCTCGTCGGCCAGCTTCATGGCTTTGTCAGCAAGTATTGACATGTTTGAGCTTGATGCAGATAAGAGGTGGACAATACGAACAAAGTGGGAGGCGCCTGTATTAAACTTCTTTAAAGATGGTGATGCTAGCACAGCCAACCCAGTCGCACCAACGGCCGAGCCAAATCCCCACTCGATCGGCACGGCGGGCACCGTGTGCGGTACTAGGGGAATGTGGCATCAGTTTTCAGATGTTGCAGCTACAGAACTTTCGGGCACTGCCACGCGCCTCAACATGAAACTGAGCAAGGCCTCGTGGAGCGGAAACTCCGTATATCCAGATGCAATTAACCGCGAACTAACAGGGTCATTGGTGGAAGCCTGTGGTTTTGCAAGTCGACCTGAGCCCATTGGGCGATTTAAGGCTGAACAAATTGTGGAAGAAGCAATATGTGCCATACCTTTTTATGTAGATTGTGAAACTGGTGAAGAAACATACTTTGAAATTCCATTTAACATTTTTGAAAAAAGCTATGCCGATGTAAGGCAGGACCGCCTAACGACTAATTCGGTTGCAGATATGATTAAGAAAATGGATAAGTATGTGGTGCCCCCTATTTATGATTTCGTCTGGAAACGAGATCAGGCCAAAAGGGTGCCAACTACAAAGGAGGAATATGGCAATGTTAATCCACCATTTTCAATGTATATTAGCGAGTTTACTTCTACACTAACACAGGCAGATCTATCAAAATGGTGGCAGGGGGTGATGCCCTCCCAAGCTGTTACCCCCGAAACTGAGACTGTTATTATAGAACATCCATTGGTGGATGGCGAATTGTTATCACCAACAATTTTTCAATATAATGGATTTAGGGACAAAAAGATACCTAAAGATATAAGATGGCGTATTTTCAAAATTAAAAAGCGAGCCGAATACGATTATTATGTTACACAAGCAGCATTGACTGGGGTGCCCGCTTATCGTTATCCAATCGCCCAGCGCTTTTCCTATAATTGGCCCTATGATTATTTCTCGTTGATCGAGCTAGGTAAGATGGAAGTCGGTTTTGAGGTCAGAAACGATGCACCCAATAGAATAAAAGATATTCGTGGTGGTGGCTATATTAGACCTGAAGAGGTCATTGCGAAAAGAGCAGCCCTTGGCGAACCACTTACCATCTCAGCGCCAACAAACACCGCTGCGCCAACACAAGCAATTTGTTCATCACCCGAACTGCAAGAGTTGGCTCGTTTACAAGAGCTTTTATCACTGGGGATAGAGTTGTCGCCAGAACAGGGACAATCTTTTGAAGAATTGGTTATTAAGTGCGGGCTACCATATGT
>CEUS01041872.1_pt1 | contig 19565 bp, 21 predicted proteins | sample 427031 | NCBI WGS metagenome assembly CEUS01 (sample SAMEA2622837, study PRJEB7988) | marine metagenome | biome: marine biome (ENVO:00000447); feature: marine epipelagic mixed layer (ENVO:xxxxxxxxx); material: "saline water (ENVO:00002010), including plankton (ENVO:xxxxxxxx)" | depth 140 m | reverse complement strand
GTAGAAAAAGCTAAAAAATACATAGAAAGTGGAGACATAATGCAGGTTGTTTGTTCCCAAAGAATGTCTATTCCATTTAATGCCGATCCTGTTGCTTTGTATAGGTCTATAAGGCAATTAAATCCTTCTCCTTATATGTATTACTTAAATTTAAATGAATTTCATATAGTAGGGTCTTCTCCAGAGATACTTGCGAGACTTGAAGATGGAAAAATTACAGTAAGACCTATAGCTGGGACTCGTAGAAGAGGTAAAGATGAAGAAGATGATAAAGCTATGGAAAAAGATATGGTTAATGATCCAAAAGAGATTGCTGAACATTTGATGTTAATAGACTTAGGTAGAAATGATGTTGGAAGGGTAGCTAAACCAGGAACTGTTAAAGTTACAGAAAAATTTGGTATTGAAAAATACAGCCATGTTATGCACATGGTTTCTAATGTGGAAGCCGATTTAGATGAAGGTTTAAGTGCTATAGATCTCTTTAAGGCTACTTTTCCGGCCGGCACAGTATCAGGAGCCCCTAAGGTGAGGGCAATGGAAATTATTGATGAATTTGAACCAGTAAAAAGAGGAATTTACGGAGGAGCGATTGGCTATCTTTCTTGGCAAGGCAATATGGATATGGCCATAGCAATAAGAACAGCTATCATAAAAGATGAAGTTTTATATATCCAAGCTGGAGGAGGATGGGTAGCCGATTCTAAACCAGATCTAGAGTGGAAAGAGTCCTTAAATAAAGGAAGGGCTATTTTTAAAGCAGCTGAAATGGTTCAAGAGAAGTTGGAAGGTTGATATGTTATTGATGATTGATAATTATGATTCCTTCACTTACAACCTAGTTCAGTATTTTTATAAATTAGGGCAAAAAGTTGAAGTATACAGAAATGACCAAATCTCTTTAGCAGAGATAAAAAAGAAGAACCCTAAATATATCGTTATTTCTCCAGGACCTTGTACCCCAAAAGAAGCTGGTATTTCTGTAGATTTAATCCATGAATTCAAAGATAAACTTCCGATCTTGGGAGTCTGCCTAGGTCATCAGTGTATAGGAGCGGCATTTGGGGCAAATATTTCAAAAGCCAATAAAATTATGCACGGAAAAATATCAGAAATATTCCATGATGGGTCTGGTTTATTCAAAGGCTTTCATAGAACTTTTAAAGCTACTAGATACCATTCTTTGGTTATTCAGAAGGAAACCTTATCCAAAGAGTTTAGTATCAATGCTTGGACAGAAGATCAAACAGTTATGGCGATTCAACACGAAAAGTATCCAATAACAGGGTTACAGTTTCATCCTGAATCTATAGCAACGGAGAAGGGCATAGAGCTATTAAAAAACTTTTTAACCTATTAAGGTTTTCATGGACATACAAGAAAGTATAAAAAAAATTAAATCTGGCGAGGATCTTTTTAGAGAAGAAATTAAATCTATTATGAATCTGATCTTAACCGGATCGGTATCTGAATCTGTAATAAAGTCCTTTTTATCTTCTTTAAGCACTAAAGGAGAGTCCATCCAAGAAGTCATAGGTTCAGCCGAAGTTATGAGAGAGCTTTCAACAAAAGTTTCTGTAGATAAGAAGCACCTAGTAGATACTTGCGGTACGGGTGGAGTTGGATCAGGTATTTTTAATGTATCTACCACTGCTGCTTTCGTAGCAAGCTCTTGCGGTGCAAAAGTAGCTAAACACGGGAACAGGAGTGCAACACGAAAAAGTGGAAGTGCTGATTTATTGGAAACAGCTGGAGTATCTATAGAACTTAATCCTGAGCAGGTAAAAAAATGTATAGAAAATATTGGTCTGGGTTTTATGTTTGCACCCTCTCACCATAGTGCAATGAAACACGCCATTGGACCAAGAAAAGAGTTAGGTATTAAGACTATCTTTAATCTTTTAGGCCCTTTGACAAATCCTGCTGGAGCCTTAAATCAAGTAATGGGAGTTTTTGATCGTAAATGGGTTCTTCCTATTGCAGAAGTATTAAAAGAATTGGGTAGTAAGAATGTGCTTGTTTTACATTCTGAAGATGGTTTAGATGAGATAAGCACTGCCGCACCAACTTTCATTGCTGAATTGCGGAATAATGAAATTAAGGAATACTCTATTTCACCAAGTGATTTTGGATTAAAAGTTCTCTCGATTGAAGAGCTAAAAGTAAATTCACCTGAACAAAGTTTAAAGTTAGCTAAGGAAGCTCTAAAAGGAGAAAATAAAGCTGCCGCTCAGATGGTGGCTATGACATCAGGTGCTGCTTTATACGTAGCTGATATAGCAACCTCATTAGAAGAGGGGGTAGAAATATCATTACAAAGTATTAATGAAAGAACAGGTTTGAAAAAAATCGAACAACTAGTGTCGTTTAGTAAATCTTTATAGAAAAATAAATGAAAAAAAGTTATCTAACAGAAATATTAAAAGCAAAGAAAGATTTTGTAGAAAGAAAAAAAAAGAAGCATTCAATAACAAAAGAAGATTTTATTAAGTCAGAAGTCCAAAATCAGGATTGTTTTTTGAATGCACTTAAGGCTTCAATAGATACACATCAGTTTGCTGTTGTGGCTGAAATGAAAAGAGCTTCACCAAGCCAAGGGCTTATTAGACAAAAATATGATCCTTCAGAGATAGCAAAACAATATTTAGATGCCAAAGCTTCTTGTTTGAGCATTCTTACTGATGAGAATTTTTTTCAAGGATCTTTAGATCACTTATCTATAGTCAAAAAATTGGTGGATTTACCTGTATTAAGGAAGGATTTTATAGTTGATAAATTCCAGATTTTTGAAAGTCAAAAGTGCGGGGCAGACTGTATATTATTAATAGTAGCAGCTTTATCAAAGGATGAATTACATGAATTTAATAACTTGGCCTTAGGTCTTGGAATGGAAGTCTTAATTGAAGTTCACAATGAACAGGAATTAGAAATTGCCTTAGATTTAAAACCCAAAATAATTGGAATAAATAATAGGAATCTTGAAACATTCGAAGTTAATCTAGAAACTACAAAGAGGCTTAGCCAACAAATACCAAATGAAATTCTAGTTATCTCAGAAAGTGGCATTAAGAAGTCTAAAGACATTGAATCTATAATTTCTTGTGGTGTGAACGCTTTTCTTGTAGGAGAGGCTTTTATGAGGGCTCAAGATCCTGGTAGAGAGTTGAAGAAGCTATTTTTTACATAGATAATATTTAAGGTGAAAAACTTAGGTATCGTTCTCTTAATAGGAAGCTGGATAGTTCTTACAGCTTATGGAGTCTATAAAGGGGTTCTAGAATCAGAATCTTTTATTTTCTCAGTATCTGTCTCAGTACTCTGGATAGGAATTCTAATTTTACTAATTTCTGCTATAAGGCAGAGGTATAAAGAATCCAAGAGCGATCCCTATAATGATGTGGAGGTTTAGAGATGTTAGTTGTTTCCAGTCACGATGTACCTGGTAAGAGGATAGTCAAGACTTTAGGTCTAGTTAAGGGCAATACTATAAGAGCGAGGCATATAGGCAAGGATATACTTGCTGTATTTAAAAATATAGTTGGAGGAGAAATTCAGGAATATACTAAGTTAATGGCTGAAAGCAGAGAACAAGCCATAGATCGTATGATAGAAGACGCACTACTATTAGGAGCCAACGCCATAATAAGTGTCTCCACAACTACTTCAGTGATCTCTCAGGGAGCCGCTGAACTTCTAGTTATAGGGACTGCAGTTGTAATTGAAGATAACTGAGATTTTTCTTTTAGAAAGTTCTTTTAACTTCTTTCAGTAGCCGTATCTACTCTTAGCTCTCTTCCGCCAAAATCCTTACCGTTAAGTGTATCAATTGCTGATTGTCCTCCATCAGAGGATTCCATTTCAACAAAACCAAAACCTTTTGAGCGTCCTGATCTACCTTCAGTAATTATTCTTACGGCCTTTACAGGACCGCACTGAGCAAAATGAGCTTCCAGCTCTTCTTCCGTACAGCTCCACGGAAGATTTCCAACATATAAATTCATATATTTTTCCTAATTAATCCAATGCAGTGATACTGCGAGACGCACTATACTTATGTAAAACAAATTAGCAATATATTTAACTTAAATTTCATAATTATATGTAGTAACTTGTTGATGTCATTAACTTAGCTACAAAGGACATTCCTTCCTTTATTTCATCTGGTAGTTCCTTTGCTCCTGATTCTTTAGCCTTTTTTGCATGCATATCTTCGTCTTCCCTCATACTTCTAATGACTTTTTTTGTTTTTATATCCTTTTCATTAATCTTATCTAGATGAGAATCAAGGTGATTTACTACTTGTTTCTCTGTTTCTTCTACGAAACCTAAACTCCATTTATCTCCTGCTAAACCAGTTAGGGCACCAATTGAAAATGACATAAAAAACCAAATAGGATTTAGAGCACTAGGTTGATCACCTAACTCATTAAGTCGCCTATTACACCATGCTAAATGATCCATCTCTTCATCCGCAGCTTGCTTCATTTGGTCCCTGGTTCGTTTGTTTTGAGCAGTAAAACTTTGTCCAAGATAAAGAGCCTGAGCACAAACCTCTCCAGAATGATTTACCCTCATAAGGCCAGAAGAATGATTTCTTTCTAATTCATTAAGATCATTCTCTTCAATATCTTCTGCAGGATAAGCTCTTTGATATTCCTTTAAATCTGAAAGAGAAGATTTAATTCCCTTATCTAATTCTATAATCAAGGTATCTAAATAACTTTTCATGACTCTCTCTTAATAGCGCGATGACCAATGTCTGTTCTATAGAAGCTGTTTTTCCATTTAATCTTTTCAACACAATTATAAGCATTAACTTGTGCTTCGGTGGTATTTTTTCCTAAGGCCGTAACACATAGAACTCTGCCTCCATTAGTTTCAATTACACCATCTTTTAATTTTGTACCGGCGTGGAAAACTTTAAGATTTTTAGTTTCGACAGGTATTCCTTCAATAATATTTCCTTTCTCATATTTGTATGGATAACCCCCTGCAGCCATTACAACCCCTAGTGAAACTTTAGGACTCCATTCAAGTTTCGTTGGTATCAAATTTCCCTTACTAGCCTGATAACATAATTCAAAAAGATCAGATTCCATCCTCATAAGGACAGGTTGAGTTTCTGGATCTCCAAAACGGCAATTAAATTCCAAAACTTTAATGTTTTGTTCGTTGTCTATCATCAGCCCGGCATAAAGAAAGCCGCAATAATTTATCCCTTCACTAAGTAAACCTTCAATGGTTGGATTTATCACTTCATTTATAATTTTTTTATGTAAGTTTTTTGTAACAACAGGTGCAGGGGAATATGCACCCATTCCTCCTGTATTAGGGCCTAAATCTTTATCATCTCGTGTTTTATGATCTTGAGACGATGCCAAAGGAAGAACAGTTTTGCCATCAGTTAAGACTATAAAGCTAGCTTCTTCTCCTTCTAAGAACTCCTCAATTACTATCTCATTGCCTGCTTCGCCAAAAGCCTTTTCTTGCATACAGTCTTTTATTGCCTTTTCAGCTTCCTCATAACTCAGAGCAACTGTTACTCCTTTTCCTGCAGCTAAACCATCTGCTTTAATAACAATTGGAATGGATGATTTCTTTAAATAATTTAAGGCTGCATCTTGGTCTGTAAAAGATTCATAAAGGGCAGTTGGTATTTTATGTTTGCTAAGGAAGTCCTTCATAAATTTCTTGGAGCCTTCTAATTGAGCAGCTTGTTTTGAAGGACCAAAACAATTTAAGCCTAGAGATTTAAATTTATCTGTTATTCCTTCTACTAGAGGAATTTCAGGACCTATAATAGTTAAATCAATGGAATTATTTAGAGCAAAATTACTAAGACCCTCTATATCATCTACAGATATTTCAATGTTCGAAACACCTTCTTCTCTTGATGTACCACCATTTCCTGGTGCTACATAGACTGTTTTAACTGACTGACTCTGTTTGATCTTCCAGGCCAGCGCATGCTCTCTTCCTCCATTTCCTACTATAAGAACTTTCATTACTAATGACGGAAATGACGCATTCCAGTAAAAATCATTGTAATATCTGCTTCATTTGCTGCCTCTATGACTTCATCGTCTTTAATTGATCCCCCTGGTTGAATAATCGAAGTAATACCCATAGAAGCGGCTACATCTATTCCATCTCTGAATGGAAAAAAAGCATCTGAAGCCATGGCGCATCCTTTAGTATCAAAACCTCTTTCTTTGGCCTTTGATGCAGCTATTTGGGTACTGTCAATTCTGCTCATTTGACCAGCTCCAACTCCCACAGTTTGATTATTTTTTGCAAAAATTATGGCGTTTGACTTTACAAATTTACAAACCTTCCAAGCAAATAAACAATCTTGAATTTCATCTTCTGTAGGGTTACGAGAAGATACTACCTTTAAGTCTTTTCTTGAAAGAGTCCCACTATCAATTTCCTGAACAAGAAGACCATCGGTAACACTTAAAAACTTAAATCCTGGAGATAAAGAATCCATTTTATCCATCTCTAGGACTCTAATGTTTTCTTTAGTTTTCAAAATTTCTTTTGATGAAGAAGACACTCCCGGGGCGATTATGACCTCAACAAATTGGTTATCAATTATTCGCTTAGCAGTTTTATTATCTAACTCTCTATTGAAAGCAATAATACCGCCGAAAGCAGAAGTTGGGTCTGCTTCAAATGATTTTTGGTAGGCTTCTGTCAGGTCTACATCAGTTGCAACACCACAAGGATTTGCATGTTTTACAATTACGCAGGTTGGGTTTTTAAAGCTACGAACACACTCAACGGCTGAATCAGTGTCAGCTATATTGTTATAAGAGAGTTGTTTTCCTTGAATCTGAGTTGTATTTCCAACTCCATTCCCTTTTTTAGTGTCGTCAATATAAAAAGCAGCTTTTTGATGAGGGTTCTCTCCATAACGCATTATTTCTTTTCTTTGGAATTTAGCAAAAATACGATCTGGGAAATCATCTTCGTAAAGATGAGATAAATAACCTGAAATAATGGTGTCGTAATTTGCTGTATGGGTAAAAGCCTTAGTTGCTAAGGAGCCTCTCATTTTTTCAGAAAGAGCACCTCCATTTATTTTCATTTCTTCAAGAATTAGTGGGTAATCCTCTGGATTTACAACTACTCCAACAAATTTATTATTTTTGGCAGCAGATCTCAGCATACTAGGTCCGCCAATATCAATATTTTCTATAGCTTCATCTAAAGTAACATTCTCTTTTGAAATAGTTTCTGAAAATGGATAGAGATTAACTACAACCAAATCTATGGGAAGAATCTTATTTTTTTCCATTACTTCTTGATCTAGATCTCGCCTAGCCAGGATTCCTCCATGAACTCTTGGGTGGAGAGTTTTTACTCGACCATCCATCATTTCTGGAAAATCAGTAAATTGACTTATTTCTAAAGCGTTAACATCCGCTTTTTGTAAGGCTTTTAAAGTTCCACCAGTTGAAACTATTTCTATATTAAACTCAGAAGTTAAAACCTTACAAAATTCAACCAGCCCAGTTTTATCTGAAACACTTATTAGAGCTCTTTTTATAGGTTCGGCTGTTTCTGCCATTCAGACTGGTCTGCCTAAATTAAATTATATTCTTTTAGTTTAGTTCTTAAGGTACCTCTGTTTAGTCCAAGGACTTGGCTTGCTAAAGTTTGGTTGCCCTTACATTCTTTCATCACTGTTTCAAGCAAAGGATGCTCTACTTCTTTTAATACCATTTTATAGATGTTAGTGGTTTTCTCTCCATCTAGTTCTTTAAAGTATTTTCTCATGCTCTTGGCAACCTGAACGCTCAATCTTTTTCCTTCACCGTTAAATTTTTTCTTATTTTTGGAGGTCATGAGAGTCTAGGTTTTGATCGATGTAGTTTTAAAATAATGGGAAACAAATCATACTCACCTCTGCACGACTTTCAAGAAAAATAATTTCACTAGAAAGCTTTATTTTTTTATTGAACAGTGGTAGATAAATCTTTACCTAAAGTTTCTATCATAAATTGTCTCTCCTCCATTCTTATTTTTGTTACTGAACAATTATCGGGATTAAAGAAAACAATTTTGTCAGAATTTTTAATCCACCCTACAACACAATTTATGCCCATAAAGTGACTGAAAATTATTGTATCGTTTTCTAGGTTTCCTTAACTAGATAAGTGTAATAATAGATACTTAAACTTTTTTATACATGAACTATACAAGAATATTTTGTGAACAGGACTTAAAGCTAAATAAAGAATTAACTTTAACTAAAGAATCTTCTAATCATCTAATGCAAGTGCTAAGAAAAAAAGATGGTTCATTAGTGGAGTTATTCAATGGCAAAGGGTTAAGTTGTAAAGCAGAAATAATTTCGTTGAAGAAAAAGCTTGTAAAAGTTAGACCAATTGAAAGTCTTTTCAACGAAGAAAGGAGGGGGATAGAAATATGCTTAGGTATGTCGCTGATTAAATCTGAACCTTTAACAATTTCAATACAGAAAGCAACTGAATTAGGGGTTTCCGTTATTTCTCCTGTATTAACTGAAAGGACTATTGTAAATATAAAATCCGAGAAGTTAATATCTAGAAAAGAGAGGTGGAAGTCTGTAGCAATTCATGCCTGCCAACAATGCGGAGAAAACTGGCTTCCTTTAATAGAAGAACTAAGGCCCCTTGAAGATTGGGCAAAAAAAATTAACTCAAAACACAAAATAATTCTTTCCCCCAAAGCTGAAATAAAGTTATCCGATTTAAATTTAACTGAATCGGTATCTATTGCAGTTGGACCCGAAGGTGACTTTACAGAAAAAGAAATATTAAACCTTAAGAAAATGGATTTCGTACCAGTAAAAATAGGAGATAGGATATTAAGATCAGACACTGCTGTAATTTCTTCAATAAGTGCAATAAGATCAATGTGTAAGGAGTTTTAAGTTAGGTTGAAGTAAGATTAATATATTTACAAAGGCAATATGAAGTTTGGTGTAGTAATGGATCCTATTGGTTCCATAAATTTCAAAAAGGATAGTACCTTAGCTATTCTTATTGAAGCTCAATCTAGAGGTCATGAGTTAATTTATATGGAACCTGACTCTCTATTCTTGAGAGAAGATGGAGCCTTTGCATTGACCCATGAAATTAATGTTGCAGATAACTCAGAGGGGTGGTTTAAGCTCTCAAATTTTTCTGAAAAAAGTTTATCCTATCTCGATGTTATAGTTATGAGGCAAGACCCTCCCTTTGATGCAGATTACATATACAACACTTATGTTTTAGAGGCTGCTGAAAAAGAAGGTGTTTTAATTGTAAACAAGCCTCAAAGTCTAAGAGATTGTAATGAAAAGGTTTTTGCTACTGAATTCCCTCACTGCTGTACACCATTCCTAGTTACCAGCAATAAGGATTTATTAAGAGCTTTTATAGAGGATTATAAGGATACTGTAATAAAACCTTTGGATGGAATGGGGGGTTCTTCAATCTTTAGGGTAAGGAACTTAGATCCAAATATAGCGGTAATTGTTGAAAACATTACTAGAGAAGGAAGAACAAAAGTCATGATCCAACAATATATTCCTGAAATCACCAGTGGGGACAAAAGGATACTTTTAGTAGACGGCAAACCAATGGAAGCTGCTATAGCTAGGGTACCGGCTGAAGGGGAGTTAAGGGGTAACCTAGCAGCTGGTGCTACAGCCGTTGCTAGGCCTTTAAGCAGTCAAGACTTATGGATTTGTGAACAAGTAGGTCCAAGACTAAAGGAGTTAGGTCTTAGTTTAGTGGGCTTAGACGTTATAGGAGATTTTTTAACTGAAATAAATGTTACAAGCCCCACATGCTTTAGAGAATATAAGAATCTTTGCAATATTGATGTAGCTTCAAACTTTCTCGACTGTATAGAAGGAAAAGTTAAATAATGGAATCAACCTCGAAAGTGATCGTTGCATTTGATTTTGGTTTAAAAAATATAGGTCTTGCTATAGGTCAAGAGGTAACAAGAACCGCCCAGACCTTTTACTCATTAAGTGCTATTAACGGAGAACCTGAATGGTCAAAATTAGATGAATTAATTGAAGAGTGGCAACCAAAACTATTTGTAGTAGGAAAGCCACTTAATATGGATGGAACGGAAAGCAAGATTCAGAAGAAGAGTTATAACTTTTCACTTTTATTGAGCAAAAGATACAGTATTCCAGTTGAATTAATTGATGAGAGACTTACAACTAGAGAAGCAAGAGAAAGGTTATCCTGTAGAGAAAAATCTCTTATATCCTTTTCTGATGATGTACATGAAACTTCTGCACAAATAATTTTAGAAAACTGGTTTGAGGAAAATAAATAAATGTCTGGAAGCATACCTCCCTCCTTCATAAGAGAGATAGTTGACTTAACGGATATAGTTAACTTAATTGAAAGTTATTTACCTTTAAAGAAAAAAGGGAAAGATCATTGGGGGCTTTGTCCTTTCTGCGATGATGGCTCAAATCCTTCTTTTAGTGTGAGTAGTCAGAAACAGTTTTATTACTGTTTTAAATGCAGATCCACAGGAAATGTAATTGGTTTCTTAGAGGCTTTTGAAGGATTGGGTTTTGTTGAATCTATAGAAGCGTTAGCTTCAAAGGCAGGTATTGAAATACCTTATGAAAAATCCTTTAAACAAACAGAAGATAGAGAGCCAGTTTTTGAAGTTCTGAAATCAGCCTCTAATTATTATAAAGATTGTTTAGCAGATTCTAAACAAGCTAAACATGTACAGAATTATATTAAAGAAGAAAGAAAAGTTTCAGGAACTACATGTAAAAGATTTGAAGTAGGTTACGCACCAAACTCATGGAATTCATTACATTCTTACTTAACCAATAAAGGATTTTCAGAGGATCTTCAAATTAAAGCTGGATTAATAAAAAGGAACAAAGAAAAAAAACCTTTTGACGTATTTAGGGATCGATTGATGTTTCCAATCAAAGACAGGAAAGCTAGGGTAGTAGGTTTTGGAGGCAGAGTTATGAATCCAGAGGATCAGCCTAAATACTTAAACACTGGAGACACTCCAATTTTCCAAAAAGGGAGGGAGCTCTATGGGCTATCTGAAGCATTAAAAGATAGAAAAAATTTAAATAAAATTTATGTAGTTGAAGGTTATATGGATGTAATTGCTATGTCAGAAAAAGGAATTAATAATTCTGTTGCTACTTTGGGTATAGCAACAAATAGGTTTCATACCCAAGTTTTACTTCAGATAGTTAATGAGGTAATTTTCTGCTTTGATGGAGATGATGCAGGAAGAGGGGCTGCTTGGGGAGCATTAAAAAATGTTTTGCCCGTAGTAACGGATGGAGCAGAGATAAGATTTCTTTTTCTCCCAGAAGGTGAAGATCCTGCTAGCCTTCTAGAAAAAGAAAATAAAGAAGTATTTGAAGCTAGAACAGAAGAATCCAAACTTCTTTCAGAATATTTTATTGAACGATTAAGTAAAGCTATAGGAACTAGTTCACTTGAAAGCAAAGCTTCTTTAGCAAGTAGAGCTATGTTCTTCTTAAGCTCTATGCCTGAAAGTTCTATAAAGAAATTACTTGAAACTGAGGTTTCAAAAATTACAGGCCTAAGTAAAGAAGACATAGAGAAGAATTCACATGCGAAAGCCGTTAGACAAAACAAAGAAAGTAAATTTACTTCCACAGCTCGAAGAGAAGATGGAGAAGATAATACCTTTGAACCAGGTGGTATTATCGCAAAAGCTATCTCAGTACTAGTTACTTTCCCTGATCTTGTTTCAGAAATAGGCTCTACAGAATGGATAACAGAGCTGTCTAGGCCTGAAGGAAATTTATTAGTACAAGTAATAAACTATTTTAAGGAAACACCAAATGGTCAAGTTGCTGATTTATTAAGCACAATGGATCCAGATTCAGCTTCTTTTATTGGAAGTTTATTATCCACTAGTCCACTAATTGAGAAAAAAAACTCTCAGAAATATTTTAAGGATTGTTTAGGGGCAATAAAGAGATCAAACTCTAGTAAAAGAATTCTTGAATTGAAAGATCAATATAAAAAAGAAAAGCTTTCAGGTGATGAAACTTTTGAGCTTCAAAAGCATCTATTATCAAGTTTAGATGTATTGAACGAAGAAGATAAGGAGTTGTTAAAAGAATTAAGCCAAAAATAGTTTTTTTGAAAAAGTGATAATTTATATCAATATTGGGATTTAAGACTCAAAAGAACTATAATTCGCACCCTTTTAAATTACGTATGGCTAAAAAATCAAAAAAACCCTCCCAAATAGAATCAGAAGAAGTTTCTGAAGATCTTGATGAAGCATTATTAAGCGAAGAAGATCTAGAAAATTCAGGCCTGAGAGAATTAGTTGATAAAGGCAAAGAGCAAGGCTTCCTTACCTATGAGGAGATTAATGCCATGCTTCCTGAAGATATCTCTGATCCAGATCAAGTTGAAGAGACTATTCAAATGTTAATAGATATTGGTGTTGAGGTACAAGAAAGACCACAAAGCGGTGATGGTGAAGACGAAGCTGCACCAGAAACTGTCCCAGATACAAGAACTACCTTAACAACTGTTGAATCAGAAATTGGCAGAACAACAGATCCTGTAAGACTTTATATGAGAGAAATGGGCACAGTTGATCTTCTAACTAGGGAAGGCGAAATCGCTATTGCTAAAAGAATTGAAGAGGGATACAGAGAGCTTTTATCAGCTTGTTGTTTTTACCCAGGTATAGTGGATAAGATTCTTGATGATTATCAGGAAGTCTTAAAAGAAGAAAAGCGCTTAGCTGAAGTACTTGTAGGTTTCATGGATATAGATGATGAAATTCCACCACCTGCAATTGTTCAAGCAGCCCAAAAGAAAGAGAAGGGTGATGATGAGGAGGAGCAAACTGGACCTGACCCTGCAGAAGTTAAGAAAAGATTTAATGCTTTAAAAAGGCAGTTTAATAAAGTTGAAAAGGCATGCATCAAGTCGAGAACTACAAAAAAAGCACTTGAAGAACAAAGAAAGTTAGGAGAGATATTTAAGTTTTTAAAGTTAGCTCCAACTCAATTTGAGGTAATAGCTAGGCCTGCAAGAGATGCATTAAGCATAATAAGGGATTGTGAGAAAGAAACTTATAGGATATTTGTCAGAATAGCCAAAATGCCTCGAAAAGAATTTATACAAAACTACATAGGAAATGAGTCTAATCCAGAATGGGGTTTAAAGATGTCAAGGACAAGAAAGCCCTGGGCAAAAAAAGTTAAAGACAACATAGATGAGATAACTAGACAGCATAATAAATTAGTAAAACTTGAAAAAATTATTGGTTTAGATATATCTCATATAAAAGACATTAACAGAAGGATGTCCATAGGTGAGGCTAAAATAAGAAGAGCTAAAAAGGATATGGTTGAAGCCAACCTAAGGTTGGTAATATCTATTGCTAAAAAATATACCAATAGAGGCCTTCAGTTCCTTGATTTAATCCAGGAAGGCAATATTGGCTTAATGAAAGCAGTAGACAAGTTTGAATACAGAAGAGGTTATAAGTTTTCTACTTATGCAACTTGGTGGATAAGACAGGCTATTACTCGTTCAATTGCAGATCAAGCTAGAACAATTAGAATCCCTGTCCATATGATCGAAACAATAAATAAACTTAATAGGGTTTCTAGACAAATGGTGCAAGAGATGGGGAGGGAACCTACACCTGAAGAGCTAGGTGAAAGAATGGACCTACCTGAAGATAAAATTCGAAGAGTACTTAAAATAGCTAAAGAACCAATATCTACTGAAACACCTATCGGAGATGAAGAGGATACAACTCTAGGAGATTTTATAGAGGACACCTCTATAGCTTCACCAGATGAAGTTGCTACAGAAGACAACCTAACAGAAGCAACGGATGATATTTTAGGAAGCTTAACTGCTAGAGAATCTAAAGTTTTAAGGATGCGCTTCGGTATTGGCATGAACACAGACCATACCCTTGAAGAAGTAGGCAAACAGTTTGACGTTACAAGAGAAAGAATACGTCAAATTGAGGCTAAAGCTTTAAGGAAGTTAAGACATCCAACCCGTTCTTCTCACTTGAGAGGCTTTTTAGACGATTAACTCATTGCAGTTCATAGTTTGGCGTAGTTAAATAAACTAAACGGGCCTGTAGCTCAGTTGGTTAGAGCAGTGGACTCATAATCCATTGGTCGGAGGTTCGAGTCCTCCCGGGCCCACCAGATAAAATGTCCTACTTAATAACCTCCATCTTTCTATCAGTAGCAATTTGGCTTAATCATGCTGCTTTAGCATTAATATTAGGTATAGCTCTTGTCTATTTATTTTCACTTCCTGAAGATTTTTTTACTAGGAAATATGGAACTAAGATCTTACAGACAGGCATAGTCTTCTTAGGAGGAAGTATAAGTATTTCTCAAGTAACAATTATTACTAAAGACTTCCTTCCTTGGATTTCCATTTTTGTTATAGCCACCTTTTTGTTAGTGATAATTTTAGGAAAAATAATAGGAGTAACAAAAAAACAGTCTTATTTATTAGCTTCTGGAACTGCAATATGTGGTGGTACTGCAATGGCATCCGTAGCTCCTGTAATAAAAGCTAAGCCTGAAGAACTCCTTCCAGCTTTATCAATAGTTTTTATTTTCAATGGCATAGCAGTAATAATTTTTCCTATGATAGGAGTGATTATAGGACTTAATGAAGATCAGTTTGGTGCTTGGGTTGCCTTAGCTGTTCATGATACAGCCTCTGTCATTGGTGCAGCCTCAGTCTTGGGAGATAGAGCTGTGGAAATTGCAGCCACTCTGAAAATAGGAAGAACACTATGGATTGTTCCTTTGGTTTTATTTTCAGCCTTTTATTTTAGAGAAGATAGAAAAGGACTAGGATTTCCCATATTTATTATTTTTTTTCTTATAGCCGTGATCTTAAATTCTCTCTTGAATCCTTCTAGTGAAATAAACACAATTTTAAAAAACATCAATAAAATCTGTTTATTAACTGGTTTGTTTTGTATTGGAACTCAAATCGATAAAAAAGCTATTAAAGAAATAACTTTGAAGCCCTTAACCTTAGCAGTTATAGTTTGGGGTGTTGTTATACCTACTTCTTTGTGGGTTATCTATTGAGATTCGATAGAATAATCTTCTATAAAGCAACCTAAATTTCACACTGATATACTATGTTTCAACACAACATTAATTATTAACCTATGCATACTTTAATAACCTTTTTTCTTATTTTATTTTTTAGCTTAAGTATTTATTCTCATGGGACAGCTGGTTCAATTTCTGAAGATGAAAAAGACGGCCGTATCATTAGTTTCCCAGATACTAAAAGGTATAAAACTTTAGTAACCGATCTACACACTCATTCTGTATTCTCAGATGGTCATGTTTGGCCTAACATAAGAGTTAAAGAGGCTTTACTTGATGGTCTTGATGTTTTGGCTGTGACTGAGCATTTAGAATATCAGCCCCATATAGCTGATATACCACACCCAGATAGAAACAAGTCCTATCTTGAGGCCAAGACCGCGGCTGGCAAAAGTGACATCTTAATTATTAATGGTTCAGAAATTACTCGAGACATGCCTCCAGGTCATATAAATGCAGTTTTTGTTAAAGATGCCAATAAGCTTATAAATTTAGATCCAAATAAAGAAAAGGAAGCACAGGCTGAGCTAGAAAAAAGATTGGATGAGATTAGAGGGCGCGATAGACAGGTAATGGATTTATATGCTCTAGCTTCTCTTTGGCCTCCTGAAGAAGCAGTAAGAGAAGCTAATAATCAAGATGCTTTTGTCTTTTGGAACCACCCAATGTGGGGTTCCCAGAAATCTGATGGCATTGCAGAGCTGACTTCAATGCATAAAGACCTGATATCAAAAGGACTTCTACATGGAGTAGAAGTAGTAAATGGTGATTGGTACTCAGAAGAGGCATTTCAGATTGCAATAGACAATAACTTAGCAGTCATTGGAACTTCGGATGTTCATAACCTAATAGATTGGGATTATAAGCCTCATAAAGGAGGGCACAGACCTGTAACTTTAGTTTTTGCTAATTCTAAGAGAGAGGATTCTGTTAAAGAAGCTTTAAAAGATAGGCGAACAGTGGTTTGGTTTAAAAATACTTTATTTGGAATAAAACGAAATCTTCAGCCTCTTTTAGAAGCAAGTCTGACCATTGAGTCTGCTAAATATAATGGAAGAACACAAATATTAAGTATAAATATAAAGAATGAATCGGATGTCGTTTTCAAGTTAATGAATAGGTCTAATTACACTTTTACCAATACGGAAGATTTAGTTGAAGTACCTGCTCAAGGCTATAAGTATTTGGAGGTTAAAACAAAGGAAAGGTTAAGCCTACTAGAATTGGATTTTGAAGTACTCAATGCATTAGAGGCTCCAAAAGTTACAAGTAAAATAACTCTGAAGACAAGGATTACGAGCTCATGAAAGCTTATTGGATGGTTCGATGTAATGTAAAGGATGCTCAAGTATATGGCGAGTATATTCAATTAGCAGGTCCAGCAATTGAAAAGCATGGTGGTAGGTACTTGGTCAGAGGAGGAGAGCAACTAGAAGTTGAAGGAGAAGGGTACGAAAGAACAGTTCTTGTGGAATTCAATTCTTTTGAACAAGCCAAAGCCTGTTATCAATCTGAAGAATATCAAGCTGCTTACAAAGTTCAAAAAGAAGCAGCTGATAGATTGGTTGTAATAGTAGAAGGAGCTAGCTAAGTATTTCAGCCTCATTTTAAAAAACTTATTCTTGATATTTTGAAAGATCCCAATTTGGATATCTTGATTGAGCTAAGGACAGTGTCTCATTAGTCCAGAAAGGATCTCCAGGTAGAGGTACACCAAAACAATTGAGTTGCTCTGGTGTCGCATTCTCAAAAATCTTATTCCAAGGTTTAGCAAAGTGCCAAGGCCAAGCAGTGTATCCAATAGAATCATTGCCTGCCTTTTTAAAACAGGAAGTCATTGCATATCGATAACCTCCTGGTTTAGTCAAGTTGGTACCACGATGGAAAACATCAATTCCATAAGCTAAGAGTGAACCTGCGGGACCCGCCGCACTTCTTTCAAATTTAGTTAACTCTTTTTGATGCTGGATGTCTTCACGGTCTTTAAGAAATCTTTTCATTCCTTCAAAACCCTTACTATCAGTTCTATTAACGTAGTGTGTGGGTCCTAGCAACTCGCTCACTTCTGTAAAGTAAATAATAAAGGTTATAGAATTTAAGCATTCATCTTTAGAAGGAACAGTAAGAGTGTGATTCCCAAAGTCACAATGAAAGGCTTGATTAAAATCAGCTTCTCCGGTGAATTTAGCCCAAGCTTGCGCTTGATAAAGTATTACGTCTTCAGTTTTTAAAGCAGCACGTGCAAATTCAATTAAACTAGGATGTACAGAAATTAAGTTAAGGGCACTTGAACAATCAAAAGGGATGTTCTCGAAGTGTTTAAATTGGTTAATATTGGTCTTACCTATTTCTCCTTTTTGTTTTTTGTTAACTTCCTCCAGGGAGCCTTTTGGACGAGGAAATATAATCTTAAAATCATCAAGTACTTTGTCTATTTCAGTTTGTTCAAAGAATTCTGGTAAAACAACAGCCCCTTCTTTTCTCCAAGTTTTAATATGTTGATCAGTAAATCTTTTTGCCATGAATTAATTTAATGCTGAACCCTCGACAGTTATTCTATGCATCAGACGTTTTTGACCAGGGTAATCATTTAGAGCGTAATGCCAAGTGCATCGATTATCCCAAAAGGCAATTGACCCCGGTTTCCACTTAAATCGAGTAATATTTTCATCTCTAATGCTGTGTTCAGTTAGATAATCAAGAAGAGGTTTTGATTCTTCTTTAGTCCAGCCTTCAAAGTTAACTGTAAATTCAGGGTTTACGTAGAGAGCTTTAGCCTTACTTTCAGGATGAGTAATTATTACAGGATGAATAGCATCCTGAATTGCCAATTCAGCATTACCAATTCTGTTATTAGAAGCTTCGGCATAACCTGAATGTTCACCGAACACATGCCTACTGGAGTGACAAGCGTTCATGTTTTCAAGCGTCTTCTTTAAGCCTTCAGAGAGACTCTCATAGGCTTTATACATATTTGCAAAGAGAGTATCACCACCAGTTTTAGGTGTTTCCTTGGCGAGTAGAATTGATCCCATGGCAGGGATTTGATCGTACGAGTGGTCTGTGTGCCAGGCCCCTCCAATGTTAACTTCTTGATCAGGATTCTTTCTTACTTCTGCAATCTGATTGTAACCTTCCACTTTTGTAAAGAAGCGATTGATATTTATTTCGCCCCAACGTTTTGCAAACTTCAAATGTTCCTCTGGGCTTAAATGCTGATCGCGAAAGAAAATTAACCCGTGATCAACAAATGTTTTTCGTATTTCAGAAAAAGTTTCTTTAGAAATATCCTTGCTAAGATCAATATCTAGGATTTCAGCTCCCATAGATCCAGAAGTTTGAACTATCTTCAATTAATTACCCTCCTAAATTCAACCTATTAAGTATTTTCCACTCTATATTATTTGGATCGAAAGAGACTAGGTATAATTCTTTAACCATAAGGCTTCCCTTGATCTTAGGCAATTTAGGCAAAAGAGATTTTTTAATTTCTTTCTTTTCCTTTCCATAATAAAGACTGAGGTGAGGCATAAATTCGGAGTTCTTTATTTTTAGTAACTCACATGCTTTAGAGCGTATTAACTTAAGGTTTTTATCAAGATCTACCTTCACAAAAAAAGCTTGGAAAAAATAATCTTTCATACCAAAACCTTCAAAATTTATTTCAAAAGGAAATAAATTAGCTGAAATTTTTTTTTCAAAATCTTTAGAAACTTCTTCATTTAGATCAAAGTCAACAGCCAAGGTCATATGAATAGGAAAGTCAGGCCCCATCAATTCCTTATCGATAGTCTGTTTACAATCTAAAATTAAAGAGACCTCTTCTTTATTAGGTATTACCCAAATTGTTAGTAATGAATCTTTTCCTAAAGAATCTAATTTCATAATTCAATAACAATTCAGGTCAAAGGATAGGCTTAGCTTTTTTAGTCTCTATCCTGTTCTAGCATTATGTTGCTATTCCACCAAGCAGCATCGGAAAAAGCTCTCATATCTAGTTCGTGTGTCCAAGAAGATCTATGTTGTTGAGCTAAATGATAATAAGTATCAGCTATCTTTTCTGGAAGTAGCAAACCATCATGCTCCATTCCTTTGGTCTCTCTAAACTTCTGATACATTTCAGGTCCCATCATCTTACCTAGAGTATCAGGTGCATCAACAGCACCATCAACCACGATGTGAGCAACATGAATCCCTTGAGAAGAGAACTCAGCATTAAGTGACTGGCAAAGCATCCTTCTTGCTCCCATAGCTGCAGCATGAGAATGTTGGTTCATGTTTCCTCTCATCGCTGCTGTAGCAGAAGTTACTAAGAAAGTTCCTTTCCCTCTCTCCACCATCAAAGGACAGAGAACCTTAGCTGCTCTAAACAACCCAAAGCTTGCCATTCTCCAACCCCACTCAAATTCTTTATGACTTG
>CEUS01127609.1_pt1 | contig 19589 bp, 16 predicted proteins | sample 427031 | NCBI WGS metagenome assembly CEUS01 (sample SAMEA2622837, study PRJEB7988) | marine metagenome | biome: marine biome (ENVO:00000447); feature: marine epipelagic mixed layer (ENVO:xxxxxxxxx); material: "saline water (ENVO:00002010), including plankton (ENVO:xxxxxxxx)" | depth 140 m | reverse complement strand
CAAATGTATTGGCTCCATCTATCGGCTGGTTCCACGAACCAGTTCTCGTTGACCTATCCGAGACAACAAGTTTTCTGTACAGAGAAAGCATCAGCAAAACAGCATGATCCGATACCGCCCATGAATTGGCCCCTCCGTTATTTGCACACTGTATTCCCAACTCCTTCATCAACTTTAGGTTCAGCTGATCATATCCGGCTGACAATAACTGTATGAATTCCAAACTTCGGGACTCACGTAAAACATCATCAGAAAGCGTTTGTGCGTAAAGTATCAAGTACTTAGTTCGCTCCAATGACTTGATCTGAACTTCTTTTGAGGTCTGATGATCTAATAGCGTAACTTCCATATTATCAAGTGCTTGATCCTTAATAAGTGTTGCAATTTCAGAGGACAAATTTTGCATGAATACTATTTTGGCTAATGTCATATCTAACCCCAACTATCCTTTCAAACTTATCAATTGCCATGGTACTACACATCATATAGGATCAAAATTCAATCAGTATTACTTGACCCAAACATCACCTTATCCAATAATAGAACTCGATTAAGATCAGCCTTCTAAGAAGGCTAGTCCTAACTTTAAACTAATACTAATACCCCAACAACTTTTACGGGGGCCGTAAGGAGACATGATGACTTCTAAAGATATCGGATTCGTTGGACTCGGGATAATGGGAAGGCCCATGGCAAAAAATTTAATAAAAGCAGGATATTCAGTTACCGTATTTGATGTGATCGGCACCAATGTAGAACAAGTAGTTACCGAAGGCGCCAGTGCAGCTTCTTCAGCGAAGGAAGTTGCTGCCAACACACCTGTAGTAATAACAATGGTTCCAGACTCAGCTGATTCAGAGGCTGCGATAATGGGGCCAAACGGAGTCTTGGAAGGAGCTTCGAAAGGCTCCGTTGTTATCGATATGAGTTCAATAGCCCCAGGAGTTTCGCAAAAGATCGCTGATGCTTGTGAATCGGCCGGTGTAGAGTTCTTGGACGCACCTGTTAGCGGGGGTGAACCCAAAGCCATAGATGGCACCCTGGCCATCATGGTTGGAGGAAAGAAACAGGTATTTGATGAGCATGTGGATCTACTCAACTCGTTAGGTGCAAGCGTAGTACTTTGTGGTGATTACGGAGCCGGCAACATAACTAAACTAGCCAACCAAATCATAGTGGCAGCCAACATAGAGGCTGTTTCTGAGGCCCTGGTGTTATCCAGCAAAGCAGGACTTGATCCAAATGTGGTTTTTCAGGCAATTAGAGGTGGCTTAGCAGGTAGCACTGTGCTGGATGCAAAAGCGCCCATGATGATAGAAGGTAATTTCAAGCCTGGATTCAGGATCAAATTACACCAGAAAGATTTGCATAATGCGCTTCTAACAGGTAAAGAATTAGGAGTACCCCTACCTGTAACTGGCCTAGTACAGCAAATGATCGGGTCTCTGATGAATGATGGCAAAGGCGATTTGGATCATTCTGCAATAGCGAATTTTATAGAAGATATGGCTAATTCCACAATTAGCCAATAATAAATGAATTATGTCGGACATTGCCATAACGACCTTTTATCTTTGTGGCAATGTCCGACAACATCTAATCTTTAGGAAGATACCCTATATCAGAACGTAGGGCACTCAAATCATATCCCTCTTTCCGGACTCGCATATCTATATATGCAAGAGTAGGGCCGATTAGCGTAAGAGGTGTTACCAACAGGGCTAAAATTGAACTCGCAACGATAGTTGCTAACTCAGAGCTTAAACTTCGAATAACAAACACTGCGGAGAAATAAACTACACCGGGAACTCCAACAAGAACAATCATACGGCCAAATACTCTCCACCAATTCCCATCCACTAAAGAACGACTTCGCTCCAAGCCTCCTAATGCAGTGGTACCCTCAAACATCAACACTTGTAAAACAAAGAACCATACTACGAGCAGGTAAGCTAATACTGGTATTCCAATCAATATCAGCGCTAATACAGAGGCGCCTATACACGCTAATATCATCATCAAATATGCCAAAAATATGTGTGGGAATCTATTGATCGCTTTCGAATAACAAATACCCACATCCAATTTATGACCGGAAACCACAAGAGCGGTACCATAAATTCCCGCAGTTGTTGACAGGAAATATAGGGGCAAAGAGAGTACGAAAATATAATTCCTTAAGTTATCAGCAAAGGCGTAGCCCAAAAAGTTAGGAATCTCTGCCACTAGAGCAATAACAATAAACGATACAAACCCACTTTTGTAAACCTTAATTGCGTGATTAACAAGCGCTTTCAAATCAAGTTCAGGTATGTCAGACTGGCTATTGATATGTCCTCCACAAGCTGAACAATAGTCAGCTGTATCTTGATTGATATGCTCGCAATATTTACATGCAAATTTCATTTGATTGATTAATACCTTTAGTTTATTCGGCTATTCAAAAAAAACCTCAACGCACCTTCATTAACTACACCTTGCAATTTTCTAGAAACATTTCCATCTCTGTCTATGAAAAATGTGGTAGGCATAGTAGTTACATGGTACACCGTAGCAATATGTCCCGGGTCAAGGCCTAATGGGTATGTTATTCCCAATTGGTTTGCCAGAGAACCCGCTCTCGTTTCTGTGTCAGAAACTGCAACTCCTACGAAAAGTACCCCTGCATCTTTATACTCTTGATATATCGTTTCAAATGACGGCATTTCGTCTATGCATGGCGGACACCATGAGGCCCAAAAATTTAGTACGACCACGCTTCCTATGAACTCTGATAATTGGATTTCTTCGCCTGTGAAAAGTTTCAAGCCAAAATCAACAGCTGGCTCGACGCGGTGGGCCGTACGAACAGTAACAGGTGTAGGCCTTGGAGTGGAAGTCGGCGTCGGTTCAATGTTGGCGGCATGTTGACCAGTTTCATTAATATTGACATCCGTTTTTTCAGACAGTGATTCATCATCATTACCTGATCTTCCTAAATTGAGGCAAGCCACTACCATCACTGATACAAAAATGATTAAAAAAGACCGCGGGAGCGCACCAAACATACGTCGATTATAACAGAGCTCTCAGTTGTCCAAGAGTAACAGGTGAATTGATAGGAGCTAAGCAAACTTATTTATCAATGTATTGCTGCAGCTGGTGCCGCTGATCTTTCGTTGACTAATTTGTTATCTCTAAAACGCGACAGTCCAAACGATTCAATCATCTTAGGAGTAGTATTTGTAGTTATTAATTCAGCCATGCATTTCCCTGCTATCGGAGCCGCTTTAAACCCCCATGTGCCCCACCCAGAAGTTATTGCAAAACCGTCCAATCCATCGATCTTACCCATAATGGGAGCGTAGTCAGGCGTCATGTCGCAGAGCCCTCCCCATTGACGTAAGATCTTAGCATTTCCAAGAAACGGGAACATCTCTATTGCATGGGCGGCCAACGATTCCAAAGACAGAAGTGTAGATCTCTGGCTGTAGGTAGGATATGGATCAACACCTCCTCCCATAACAACCTCTCCCCTATCAGTCTGATATATGTATATATGAAGATTGGCTGAAGATATGGTAGTGTCCATAAATGGTTTGAGAGGCTCAGTGACCATGGCTTGTAGTCTGTGTGTCACAATTGGCAAATCTATATCCAACATCTTACTCACAGTTGACGACCAACCTGCTGTGGCGCTTACAACAATTTCAGATTTTATGGACTGCTCAGGGGTGGTTACTCCTGTAACTCGTCCATCCTCCACAGTTATACCAGTCACCTCGGTGAAGGGGTGGATCTCTGCTCCATACCTATCTGCTCCACGACCGAACCCCCAAACAACCGCATCATGTCTCACCACTCCCCCTGGAGGGTGATACAACGCACCGATAATAGGCAAATGTTTGCCTTCACGCATATCAATACAAGGAATCAGGTCTTTAATTTCACTGGCGCCTACCATCTGACTATCTACATCTAGTAATTGATTTATCTCTGCTCTTTGTCTCAAAGCAAACATTGATGAGTCTGTATGCCCTAATTCCAATCTGCCAATTTGACTGAATAGTAAATTGAATTCGAGATCATTTGACAAATCTTCGTAGAGTTTTACACTCTCTCTGAAGAATGGCACAGCCTGTGGAGTAAGGTAATTAGAGCGGATTATTGCCGTGGTGCGTGCACTCGCACCTCCACCTACGTATCCCTTATCAAGTACGGCGACATTGGTAACCCCCAATTTGCCTAGATAGTATGCAGTAGCTAACCCATGAACCCCTGCTCCTATGATGACTACATCATATTTGTCCTTAAGCTGACTTTTGCCCCACATTCGGTTCTTGCGAAACAACTGCGATATTACCAAAGCTTCAATCCCTCATTCGAGTAAATTCAATGTTGTTATTTATCAACTAATTTTCATCCATTTGGCGGTATCTATATACCTGGCCTTTTTAAGTACTTGGTCTGAGTACAAACTAACCTACATCTCCAAAGCCTCAATCCCAACTGGCCGGGGGTCATATTGTGCCGAAGAGTTGAAAATCGACTCCCAAACATACCTGCCATATTCTCTATTCACATATATCCTGTACGACGGCACTAGTCCGACATCGCTCCTAATCACCAGCCCATAAACACTGGCAATTCCTGTTTGCGCACAGCTTGCTGAACAAAATTCATCTTCTGAAAAATCCAGTTGTGCAATCCCATTCATAACACTGATAGCTGATGGGCCAGTCACAGCGATCCCTGCAAATCCCGAAGTCATATCCAACACATGCAAACCTTGCCGAATTCCCTCTGGAATAGACTTATGGAATTGTTCTGATCTCGAATAGTCAGAAACAACGAACAACTCGTCGACCGCCAACCTTGAATATATAGTCCAATCCTTTGAAAAGCTGCCATCAATTGCTGACCGATTTGTATCGAGAATTTTATTTTCAGGCAATTTTTTCGCCAAGAATGAATCTATACCATCACCTTGTACCATTAATTTAAAATCAAAGCTTACATCTGTTACACCAATACCTACTTTCAGATGATTGGCTTCTTCCTTCGCTGAACCATACCTGATCGGCTTTTTCCAACCATCCTTTTCCGCGAAAACAGCATGAAGCCCCTGGTGAATATCATGAAGTGGACTCAGTCCAAGTGGTTTGATACTCATATCAATCACGCAACTTGGTTGATTCGGGATCATATAGTGGTTGACTTGTAACAACCCCGAACGCATCTGATCCATCAACTCTTATAGCAATTTGAGTTCCTTCTTTGGTCATTTCTACAGGTAACCACACTAAACCAAAACCTTTCCCTGTAGTTGGGCTCAGTCTAGAACTTGTCACTTTGCCTACAGGTTTACCTTGGTCAATCACAGGATCTCCATCTTCCGGAACAACATCTTCATCCATCGTGAAACCTACCAACTTATCTCTAACTCCTTGTTCCTGTACAGTTACCAAGCCTCCTCTTCCCACAAAATCACTTTTTTCCAAACGGACAACCCAGTCCATATTCAGGTGGAAAGGTGTAGATAAAGCATCAGTATCTTGGCCAACAATTATGTGTCCTTTTTCCAATCTAAGGATACGTTGTGCTTCAAGTCCAAATGGAGATATATCATATTCTTGTCCTGCATTCACAAGGGAGTCCCAGACATGTTCTCCATACTGAGATGGAAAATGCAATTCCCAACCCATTTCACCAACAAATCCAATCCTCAAAAGACTAGTTTCCACTCCCGCAACTTTACCAAATTTAGCGCTCATGTAAGGAAAGGATTCGCTGTCTAGATCTATATCCGTCAGCTTGGATAAGACGTGCCTTGACTTCGGTCCAGCAAGATTTATCGCTGCATAATTTGACGTCACATTTGTTACGGATGCATTCAGTTCAGTACCTGCCATCCACCACTTGAACCATTCTTCTATCAGTTCAACATTACCGGTTGTGGTAGTAACAAAATATTCATCTTCAGCCACACGGGTCACTGTCCCATCATCCATAATGGTACCGTTGTCTGAGCATAAAATCCCGTATCTTATACGACCATTCTTCAAACCAGAGAATTTATGAGTGTAAACTTTGTCCAATAATTTGGATGCACTTTTACCGCGCACATCAATTTTCCCTAGGGTACTAACATCAATTATTCCGACACCTTCTCGGACAGCCCTACATTCTTCTTGGGGTGTAGTGTAATTATATGGCCGCCTCCACGGGCCTAGATCCACCATCTTTGCATTCAGTTCCAGATGCTTGCTATCAAGAGGTGTCCGTTTCACAGGCATATGGATTCTACCTGCGAGAGCGGACAAAGGTATTGGCTGAACAGGCGGGCGTGACGTAGTAGACCCAATTGCATCGAGAGTTTTTCCAGTAATTTTTGAAGACAGAGAGGCTAGCATAGAATGGCACATTTTTCCCTGGCACGGCCCCATAGTTACAGTGCTGTAGCGTTTTAAAGTCTGAATGTCTTCAAAACCTTCATCGATAGCCATCTGGATATCAGATGCTGAAATGTCCTCACATACACACACGAAGCTCTTTTTCCCTGATGACATTGGCAAGTTAAGCTCAACGGCTGTGCTATCTTGACCCGAAGGTACATCCTCACCTCTTGCTGCCATACTCCCTGTTTTACCTGCATGGCCAATAATTCCTGACAGGTCATTTACTCCCGCAACAGAACCGGTGGTATATACAGTTGCATTCCCATAAGCAGAAGCTTGTTTCAGTAAAGCGTTTGACGGTTCAAATGCGCCTGACAAACATAGAAGATCACAAGGTAAATCTAAAGTGTTTCCCGAGGGCAATCCATCTTCTACTCTCTGAATGGTAACTGACGACACCCTTGATTTACCATTAGCTCTAACAGTGACATGAGATTTTAATATCTCGATCCCTACACCAGAAACTGTATCGGAAATATCGCCTATTTCCTGAGGAGACCTTGAATCTACTACTGACGTAACTACCACACCTGATCTGTGGAGCCCTAACGCTGCAGCATATCCTTCATTGTTTGCGGTCGCTACTACTACTTTATTGCCTGGTTGAATTCCATAAAGACTTGCCAATCTTTGCGCCCCACTAGCCAACATGACACCAGGGAGATCATTCCGGTCAAATAACATTGGCTGCTCAATGGTTCCGGTGGCTAATACAACTTGTTTAGCGCGAAGCTTTACCAATTCACTGCTTCCTAGAATACCCAATAAATTGTCATCATACAGCCCAAAAGCCGTGGAACCAGTTATCACACTGATTTTAGAGTCTTGCTGAATTTCCTCAACAAGCTTTTGACCTATCTCAAACTCCGATTTATCTCCCTCGTCAGAAATACCAGGTACAGACAACCCATCCCAACGTGATTGCCCTCCAAGCACTGGGAAATCATCAATCAAGGTTACCCTTGCACCTTCTTTGGCTGCAGATAGAGCTGCGGACATTCCAGCTACCCCACCTCCAACTATGGCAACGTCAGTGTGTAAATTTTTGTGGAAATATATGGATTGATCTATGTCACCCACATTTATGGACCCGATACCCGCTACTTTGCGTATCACTGGTTGGATTAGTTTCCACATGAATTTTGGACTGTGGAACACCTTGTAATAAAACCCCACGGGCATCAACACGTTCAATCTGTCCAAAACAGATAGAACGTCAGTCTCTAATGATGGCCATGCATTTTGATGTGTAACTTTTATCCCAGGTTGTACTGGAAACATACACGACCTGACATTGGGGACTCCATCCACTGTAACCAGGCAATTAGGGCATTTCCCTGAAACACAAAGTAGACCACGTGGCCTATGGTATTTAAAGCTACGGCTGAAAATACGGAGCCCCGAACCATAAAGAGCGGATGCTATCGTGTCACCTTGGTATGCCTGTACTAGTTTATTCCCGAAAGTGAATTCAACAACTTTAGAACGGTCTATCAATTGTGACGCATTAGGTTTAAGACGAGGTAAATTTTGAAATTTAGTCAATCCAGAAAAATCTCTTTTCTAATTTTATATTGTGTTGAGTCATTTTTTTGCCAATTACAAATCATATTTGATGTAGCCCCTGGGTTTTCTTTACAAAAATATGGCTTCGCCCTATGGCCAAGATGTAGAGATTACTTTGTTGTTAATGGTATCTCTCTCGGCCACCATCCACTTACGGCACCCAAGTCTATGATACCACCACTCTTTTTGTTCCCCGGCAACATTAGTTCTATCGTAAAAATAGCTCGACCAAACATCGCTTGAAGAATTCGGATCAGGCCTTTGAGTAACCTCTCCTCCAATCCGGAATTCGTCGACACCACGCTCCCCACAATTCGGACACTTAACGAGAAAAGCCACCTTTTCGTCGCCTCCTATTATTCATTAACAATTTTGGCACCATCGCCATCCAATTTATTCACATCTCAAAACATAGTCAAATATCTATCAATCTCCCATTGGGAAACATGTCTATGGTAGTCCTTCCACTCCGACTGCTTCAAATCTGCAAACTCATCGTATATTACCCCCATTGCATCCCGCACGACCTCATCGTCACGTAGATGTCCCAATGCTTCGTCCAAGGTCTGAGGCAACATCTGAATTCCACGCCTTGTTATTTCTTCAAGTCCCAATTCGTACATGTTTGCCAGATTTGGTTTTCCAGGATCCAACTCTCGCGCGATCCCATCTAATCCAGCTGCGAGATATACAGAAAATGCAAGATAAGGATTACACGCTGCTGACATGGTACGATCTTCAAGATGTCCCGGACCAGCGGTTCGTATCATTTGGGTCCTGTTGTTATCCCCGTAAGATATAAATGCCGGTGTCCAGAGAAAACCGGACCTAGAGCTCGTTAGGCCCTGTCCAACCTGTAGCCGTTTGTAACAATTCACTGTTGGAGACATGACCGCACATAATGCCGGAGCATGTTCTAGCACCCCTCCGATAAAATGATAGGCCAAATCAGACAATCCAAGCCCTGTAGGATCATTTTCGTCCAAAAACACATTTTCACCAGTGGATGCATCAGCCAAATGGTAGTGTATGTGGCCACCATTTCCAGTACGATCAGTGAATGGCTTAGCCATATGGGTTGCGATCGCTCCATATTTCTGTGCAAACTGGCTAGCCATCATCTTAAAAAACGTATATCTGTCCGCAGTAATCAACGCTTCATCATAAACAAAATTTATCTCGTATTGGCCATTCGCGTCTTCGTGATCAGATTGATACGTGTCCCATCCAAGTGACGAAATAGCATTCATCATGTCTTGGAGGTAATCCATAACATTAGACATGCCTTTAAAGTCGTAACATGGCTTATCCAGATTGTCTATATCATTGGGATCCCAAACCGATATTGAGCCGTCCTCTGATCGAGTCACAAGAAAATGTTCCGGTTCGATACCAACATTGAAAATGTACCCACTATCTTTTGCTTTAGCTAGTATTCGTTTTGCATTTTGCCTGGAGCAATACATATAGGGTTGTTCGTCAACGTATAAGTCAGAAGCCAGCCTGGCAAATCCATTCCTCCATGGCACTGGAGTATAGGAATCTAAATCAACTCGCGCCAACATATCATGGGAATTTGGACCCTGTCCCATTCCCAAAACTGCGGCTCCGGCGAATCCTGCTCCATCATCAATCACGTCGTCAAGATGTGAAGACGGCACCAACTTAACTTTGGGAGCCCCGTTTATGTCAACAAACTGGACCAATAAATATTCCACTCCATCGTCGCGAATTTTTTGCTTAATCTGATCACGAGTGTTCAAAGGCCTTCTCTCTTTCACTAACTGGTAAAATTCATCTCAGGCTTGGGAAACTCAGTCTATTCAGCGACCATCTCCGTGTCAACCTAACATAGCTTAGTAACAATCGTTTACCATAAAAGATGCTCATCTACATTCATAATTAACTTGGCAAGAATACTAATTACAGGAACTTACCCATGACTACTCAAATTATTGATGCGATCTCCAACAAAATCCAGTCTGAAATCGACATAATGTGCTCTACAAATCGAGTTATTGGTGCATCTATTGGAATCACTTATGATCAGGACCTGATATGGAACTACGGCTTTGGTTACGCTCACCTCCAAACTGGAGCAACCACTGATCAAAATACTCTATACAGAATTGCTTCAATAACTAAAACATTCACTGCAACCGCCATTTTCCAACTTCGAGATGAAGGGTATATTAATCTTGATGATCCTCTTACCAAATACATACCTGAATTCGGTACGGTAGATGCAGATTCCAACGCTATCAAACAGGTAACATTGCGGAGATTACTCTGCCATCATTCCGGCTTAGTGGCTGAGGCCCCGGCAAGCGAACCATTCTGGAGTACCCAGAAAATACCAAGCGTACAACAGATAATCGAAAATATGGCTTCAGTAAAAATTGTGGTCAGTGAAGACACATTTTTTAAGTACTCGAATCTGGGTTTTGCTCTTCTCGGAGAAGTGATTTCAAGAGTGACCGGGAGCAGATATGAGGATTACATAACCACGCAAATTCTTAATCCACTGGGGATGACTTCAACTACATTTTCTTTGGACGACGATCTTAAACAAAAATTCGCGACCGGCTACCAGTCTAATAAGTATGAGGACAGTGGGAGACCTGTACCGGACATGAATCTTGGAGGATACGCTGCTGCGGGCCAGCTGTACTCAAGCGTCAATGACCTTTCGAAATGGGCCAGTTTTCAATTCAGTGCATACCAAAACAACGATAGTAAGCAACAAATACTTAGCAATGATTCTCTAAGAGAAATGCACCGACCCAGAATAATGGATCCCAACTGGAAAGTAGGATATTGTCTTCCATGGATCGCAAGGAGGATTTCAGACAATGTAATCTTCGGCCACACTGGATTCACATACGGATTCCGTGCTGATCTAAGCTTTGATATGCACAAAAAACTGGCGGTCGTCGCCCTGTTAAACACAGTCCCTGAATTACCACCAATCACCAATCACATCTTTCAAAAATTTTATGAATTTCCCAGTAATTCAAAAATTGACATATCAATCACGAAGCCTGTTGCTCTTACAGGTAATCAGAGGGATATACTTGGATTGTACGTTAATGACCTTGGATTAACACTTAGAGTTGAATATATCAATTCCACTCTGAGTATTAATTTAGCTGAAGGCACGGCTCTTGGTTTCGCGCCAGGCTTGATTCAAGAAACCGAAATGGACGACGTATTTGTGGCTTGTGAAGGAAGATGGATCGGAGAAAATGTAGTCTTTAAACGCGACAACAATAGATCGGTCCACGCATTAGATCTAGGTCCTTTCAGGTTCACTAAGTTGATTAAATCAAAATGTTGAGAATATGGCCATTCACATATTAAATATCTGCTATCATAGACCAGCCTAATTGGGAAATTTCCAGTCGACTGATTAAAGAATAGTAGAAATCCCTTTGAAAAACTCGTTAGACTAGAAACCTGTTTATTTCATTCTAGGCCAAATTAACTAACCGGAGACATAATATGCTGGACGACAGAATCAAGGGAGTAATGGTCCCTATAATTACTCCTTTCACAGACGATGAGAAGATTGACTTTAAATCACTCAGGCGATTGATCGACTATATCCTGGATAACGGGGTACATGGTATATGGGCCGCCGGGACTACCGGTGAATTCTCTGCACTTGAAGACTCCGACCGTATTTCTGCGATCGAGGCAGTCGTTGATCAGGTAAGAGGACGTGTTCCCGTTATCGCCAATATCTCCGCTCCCAGTACTGAACTTGCTGTAAAGCTTGGAATTTCACTCAAAAACGTTGCCGTTGACGGCATAGCAGCCACACCGCCGTACTACTATCCCAACGCTCAAGATGAACTGCTAGATCATTTTAGATATATAAAAGAAAAAACTGCTTTGCCATTGTGGGTATACAACATACCAGTTACGGTAAAAACCGCAGTAGCCCCAACTACGACAATGCAATTAACCCAGGAAGGTACAGTCATCGGGATAAAAGACAGCTCTGGCTCCGGAGAACTCCATGCTCAACTGGTCACTATGTGTAAGCAAACCGGAACTGATCTATACAGATTCTTGGGATCTATGTTTAGGATCAGCACTTCCGGAGCTCTAGGTGCCCACGGAGTTATACCTAACATGGCCAACCTCATTCCGGCTATCAGTTCAGCAGCATGGGAGGCCGGGGAGGCACAGGATGCCTTGACTGCCAAGCATTACGATGAGCTTTTGATCAAATCTATTAAAATACAGAACTTGGCTAACGGCGGAGGGGATAATGCTGCTAAATTAGCTGGTGTTAAATCTGCGCTTGCTAGCCTAGGAGTCATAGACCACGACCATATCAGCCGTCCTCTAAGACCACTTACAGACGAAGAAAAACTCCCGATTCCAGGAATCCTCAATGAACTGGGATTGAAGCCATATAATAATTCCTGATCAAGTGTTTCGCGGGAATTCAATCTGGTGTGGTGTCAGGCATTTTGCTTACTCTCAAAGATTTGTTACTGAGAGCATACATACTCGTCAGCAGGTACAAAACACCGCCCATAATATAGATGAACCTGATCGGTATAAACTCTAAAATCCATGCGAGAAACAGCGCAGCCAGTACAAACATGGTGTTTCGCAATGTTTCCCTAGTCGCGTAAACTCGTCCAAGTTGTCTTCCGCTGACAGTTGCTTGCAAAAGAGAATCTTGTGCTATATCACGGATTGCGAATGGTGGTCCGAACAGTGCAGCGATGAAAATTGCTACCCAAACAGCCTGACTTGCTGAAAAGGCCAAAGTGAACAATCCCGCCAAAAATGAAGTGACTATTATGATCCAACCCGGATGACGACCGATCTTATGACTTATACGAAACGCGCAAAATGAACCCAAAATCATAGCCCCGAAATAAGTCGAATTCAAAATCCCCCAATCAGCAGCGTCTCCGGGTAATATCTGGGTAACAAAAACCAGCAGAAATGCACCTGACCAGATGCCGTGAGGGAAATGTTCCAATGTCTCCATCACTGTCAGCGGTTGCGCCAAAGGATGCCGCCAAATATAAGTCCAGCCTGAAATAATTGCTTGCAAAACGCCTTCATCGTCTGTAGATGAATCTTCTGATTTTTCTGAAACATTGATGCAGGCTGCAAAAACTATTGCCGATATCAGCAAGCCCATAACTCCAGTAACAATATGAGTCAACGGTACTACCAATATCAACCAACCTCCCAAACCGAATGCAACAGCCATCATAATCATGGTAACTATCAGAATAGAGCCATTTGCATTAACAAGGTTTTGAGTTGGAACCAGATACGGTATTAGAGCCAGCCTAGCTGGCCTATGTACAACATCGGCTGAAAAAAGTATCAGCACAATTATGTACATTCCCACTATAGGAACATTATCGCTATCGTCTAATACCAACAGTGATAACCCCACCAACAAAGCACGAACTAAATCCATGCCAATAAGCAAGTATTTACGGGAAACCCTATCGACCAGTACTCCAGCAAAAGGCCCTAATATAACGCCTGGAATAGTCCGTGCAACCATGGCTCCCGTAGCCTGTATAACCGAACCTGTTTGAGCAAAGACAGCCACCATGACCGTTATTGCAAACAATTCAATAGCAAGAGTTGTCGTGAGATTGACTGTCCAGAGTGATATGAAGTTACGGTTCAATAATGTTGAAACAGTAGAGCTTTTCATACCGGCACGGCTACTAAGTCCAAAACCCCAATCACTTTGTATTGTCTATGGAAAATTCTTTGAGCACCACAACGCTCTTGGTGAATATGTAGATATCTCACGATTATCCATTTTTCCCATCTACGGAATGACTAGTTCCATGCGGCACATAATCTAGGGCAGGCACAATACCAAGGCGACCGGTCTGATAATCGTGAAATGCCTGTTGAAGTTCTTCCCTGCTATTCATCACAAACGGACCATGCCAAGCAACTGGCTCTCGAATTGGTTGACCTCCAAGTAACAAGATTTCCAGTTCCTCAGACCTACTATCTTGAATCTTGCTTGCTGAAATATTTAGTGAATTGCCAGAACCAAACACTATCGCCTGTCCCGCATTAACTGCCACTCTTTCTTCACCAGCATATCCGTTCCCGGCCAGTATATATCCAAGAGCATTAAATCCAGGTTCCCATGGAATTTCAATACTTGAATCCGGAGATACACTCGCATGAATTATACATATGGGCGTGTGTGTAATACCTGGACCCTTATTACCATCAATCTCTCCTGCGATCACTCTAATCAAGGATCCCCCATCATGAGAAGAAAGTAATTTCAATTTTACCCCATGAATATCCTGATATCTCGGACTTGACCATTTCATAGAAGCCGGTAGATTAACCCATACCTGTACACCATGAAACAATCCTCCCTTGAGAACTGCTTCCTCTGTCGGAGCTTCAATATGCAAGATGCCGGCACCCGCTGTCATCCACTGTGTATCTCCATCAGATATTAACCCGCCCCCTCCATTAGAATCTCTATGTTTAAATGTGCCATCTATCAAATATGTAACAGTTTCGAATCCTCTATGAGGATGCCATGGCGTACCCTTAGCTTCTCCAACCTCATATTCCACCTCACCCATCTGGTCCATCATGATGAAAGGATCCACACTATCCAGTGGTAAAAGTGAGAAGGCACGGCGTACCGGAAAACCTTCACCTTCAAAACCAGATGGAGCTGTAGAGACTTGGATAACAGGCCTTAGAGTAGCCGTGTCATCCGGCCTCTTAATCCTGTCCAGAGAAAAGATATTATCAGTAGTTATCGCAGGCATATTGTCCTACTTATGGTCAGTATATTTCCAACCCAATTCCAACCTCAATACAACCCTTTATCGGCTTCGGTAAATACCAGCATTATCAACAAACCCCTCATTACTTGATCTTCGAATGCCGGAATTGTCTACAAAATCTTCGGTTGATGTTCGTAGAGTTCCACTGTAGCCCACATAATCTTCACCAATACTCCTCAAGATACCTGCTCCATCTACAAAATCCTCTCCCGGAGACCGCAAGACACCACTTGCATCCTCATAACTTTCGACCGATGAATACATTGACTTCTCCCAACGCATTTCCAGGCTTATTCCAGCACCTTGAGCGCCGACGGTATATTGGTTTTAAGTAATTTTCTAACGGTCAAAACCGGTGCTATTCCCACCGCAACCACACCCAGAATCAGGGTAATGGCGTACGTTTCACCGGAAACATTCATTGTTACTCCAATATCAGGTATCACTGTTGGAAACACAGTGTATACAAAGTAATTGAGTAGCAATATACCAAGTCCGGTCCCAATCAGACTGGCGCACAAACCCATCGCTGCAGACTCCAAAACGGCTATCCTCATTATTTTCCTTACTTGCATACCAAACGCCATCATAGTGGAATGTTCTCTTGACCTATCATCCATATTAATACTCGCCGTATTAAAAGCTATCAATAATACAAGTCCCAAAACTACAAATTGCACTATTTGGAGAACACCCATTTGATCCTCGATTGATTCAGCTGTAGCCCTGTCACTGGCCGATGATTCAAACACAGCAGCCACTCCCGAAAGTGCGAAAAGTGCGTCCTTAACATCAGATACAGCTGCGTTAGAAGTTGGATTTATCCAGACAGTCTGGGCCATTTTGTTCATACCCATAGGCAACAACTGTGATGAATCGACGTACGCATATGCTCTCACAGGATGAGGATGTAGCCCTGAGATAACAAAATTGTCTTCCACAAACTTCACGGACATCGGTCCGGTCATAACCGGATATTCAACGGTAATTACATCTCCTACAGTTACTTCAAAATTCCTGGAAGCGGTTGTGGAAATAAGTACCTCTCCATTAGTTTTGGGTAAAGCCCCTTTAACAACGGAAGGAGACCACATACTATTCTTAAAATCTATTGCAGTAACAAGCAGATCCAATTCCTGCGATTCGTTCCGCATTGTTGCCCCAAATTTCAAGACTGTCTGGGCAGAATTTACAACACCGTGGTCTTCAATACTCTTAATTATAGGAGCATCTGCAGACATGGCTCTATCAAGAGTTATTTCTAATCTTGTCCGTCTGTCTCCTGTTGATTCTCTGGTAGCAACATCGAGGGTGGTAACGAATGAATCTACCATTCCAAGGACACTGATCATTACTGCTATGACAACTGATATCGCAAGAAGGGTCAATATGGATCTTCTTGGTGATCTCAATAGATTCCTGAACGGAATTTGCCAAAATGTGTTACCCGGCAACGGTATTTTAGACATCAATGGGGCCATGCCTTTCCTCACAGGTGCCAGATGACCAGCTCTTATAACCTCAATCGGTTTTACTTGAAGACCAAACATTACCGGCATCGCTATTGCTATCAGTGGTGCTATAAAACCTCCTAGTGCAACCCAGAAGTAATACCTCAATTCGAAAGGCGTAATCCACACAGGCAAAGGTAGTGACGTTTCCAATACCGATTTCATCGCACTGTTAAGTAAAATACCTATTCCTATGCCCAACACCACTCCCAGTAATGATATCTGCGTTCCAATCAATAGTGGACGGACCGCCAGTTTCAACGTAGGCGTACCAAGAGCCATGCCTATCCCGATTTCCCGTCGTTGTGCCTGAACTATCCTGCTTGTAAGATTGAATGCTGCAAACACCGCTCCGGCCAATATTGCTAGCCCGATTATGTGATAAAACTGTTGGTCTGCATCTGCACTTTCATATAAAAGCCTGTGGACTCGATGCTCAGCCTGTGTTGAAATTGAAAAACTGTATCCTGGCAATGAATGTTCGATCATTGATACCACGTCTGATCTTAATGCCTCTGGGTCAGTTTCTTTATCTACCTGTATCGCGACATCATTTATTACTTTTCCCAGCCCGCTTATTTTTTGCACGGTTTCATTTGGAACGTAGACGACAGCAAAGGCTCCTTGATTCAAACCGCTAAATCCCGAATCGTCCATTGGTATGAAATACTCCGGTGACAGCCCTCTGGCTACAACAGTGAGGCTTGTCCCACTAGGAAGTTCCAACACGACTGAATCCGGCAAATCATTAAATGTTGCAAAAGCATCGTCTACTACCGCAGGAGTTTGTCCTCCGAGCAGGGCATTTGTCCATGACCCATCTGTAAAATGAATACCGTCTATATGCGGACCGTTGTCGGTAAAATCCATTCCTACCAAACGCCCAGTGGCCATTAACACTCCATCTTTTCCCTGAGTTCGAACCTGGGTTGGTACGTGTAGCCTCTCTTCAACATCTACTATATCGCCTCTTTTAATCAAGTCCGACAATGCATTTTTAACCAGATTTTCAGGAACAAAACTCCCCTTGCTGAAAGAGATTTTCAGATCGTGCATATTCGTAATGGCAAAGCTGGCGTCATTGGATTTGATTCTCCATGACGTTGTGCTGGAAAGTCCTGAGTAAGCTCCCGTCCCCAGAGCAATAACAAATGCGATCGATAAAACCTGTATCCAACGAGCCCTTATATCTCTAATTATCCAGCGTATCCACAATGCAGACGATCCCTTGAGTGCTCTATTCATCGCTCACCAATGCAAGTCTTCAAGATCTACTTTTCCATCAGGTGGGGGGCCGTCAGACACAATTCTGCCGCTGCTAAGCTGTACTACTCTGTCTGCAATCCGTGCTATCTCCCTGTTATGAGTAACAACCAGCACAGCCCGGTCCATTTCTGCCTGGTCCAGAAGTAATCTCAGTATCTGCTTGCCCGTAGCGAAATCTAATTCTCCCGTAGGTTCATCAGCCAACAACACAGGGTTGGCAGTTGCCAAAGCCCTTGCTATAGCAACACGCTGTTGCTCACCGCCTGAAAGCTCATGAGGAAAGTGAGATCCACGGTCCCCTAATCCAACATCACTTAAAACTTGTTCGGACAATTTCCCGCTGCGGTTGTCAGAAACATCAATGCCGAATTGAACATTTTCTCCTGCGGTTAATCCAGGGAAAAGATTAAAGCTCTGAAAAACAAAACTAACAGTACTACGTCGTATTTTAGCCAGGTCCGAGCGTTTTGAAGAAACTAGATCATAACCTGCCACCTGGACTTTTCCACTTGTAGGGATATCAAGGGCGCCTATAATATTGAGCAACGTCGTTTTACCACACCCGGATGGCCCCAACACCACTACGAATTCCCCTTTTTCTACAGAAAAATCTATCCCATCTAATGCGGCCACTTTGAGAGTCCCTGTGTCATATATCTTAGAAATAGAGTTGAGTTCGATCAGGGGCATAAGCTTAGAACCTATATGTTTTATTAGTGTTAGTTAGAAAGTTTATTCTGTTATCAATTGTATCGAAATATTATAGGCTGGGTTTGATGATCAAATATTCAAAACCCTCGAGATTGGACCTAGATAGGAGACTGTGCCAAGCCACATACAGTCGCGTTTCCTATATGTCCTATTTTGTCGTACAAGGTTACAGTTCCTACCGCAATCCCGTTATCTGCATTATGATAAGAGTTTTCCGTGCCTATCCAACTACCTTCCGGATTTCTGTGTAGATACATAGATACATCAGCGTTAATATATGCCAGTCCGTTGGTCCCGGAATTCGCGAACGGGTTAGCAATATCGGCAACCTGGGCTGCTCTTACTACCGGACTGGTAACTTCCCCCGCAATGAGTTCATGTGTCTCTCTGATCCACGCGCGGCGCCGGCCTATAGTGCCACCGGTACCGGTCTGAATAGGCTGTAGAGGAGTACCAGGAGAAATTTCGATGGTTTGCCATATAGGCATATGGCCTTTTATCGGCTTTCTTCCCTCGGTTTCAACCGGCATCGGGAGATTTTCATCAGGAGCTTCAATTTCCCACTTCGGAGTTGTCCAAACTGTTCCTTCTGGATTCTGGGTTTTGCGTAACATAACCACACTACCTCTGGCTATTTCAATCACCCCTTTACCAGATTTTTGCGAAGTTATATTTACATCAATGACCTTAATTCGCCTACCTGTTCTAACCACCCTACCTCCTAATACCAACGGAGCCATAGGAGCTACTCTAAACATATCCACTGTTATTCTGGACACCTGAAATTGCTCTATTTCCTGGAGAGTGCTGTGATGAGTCTCCGCTTCATACGCCAGAAGGCCTGAGATCACTCTGCCGTGAAGAGTGGTTGCATCCCAGGGTCCTCTCGCGGAAACAGTCGGATAATAAAGATCAGGATTACTATCATCCCTCTCAAAAAATGCTTGTTGAGCTACGGATTCAGTCACAGATTTTTCTCTGGTATTTAATACTAACTATCTAGAATGTATAAGGAATTATGTATTGGCCTGAGATTCCAGTAACTGCCTGAATCCGTCCTTTATCTCCTGTGTTACAGCATCGTCCCGTGAAGGAAAACGTGAGAATCCTGCGCTGAGGCCTGCAGCTTCCAATCCAGGTCTTACAAAGACTCCCTCTCCTGCCGTAGCATCCGCAATTTTATCTACCAGATTAGTGTACGGAACCATGAATTCATCATATACGTCCTGAGCTTCCTTATAGCGTTGTGTTTCCATAAGGTCCCATACTTTCCA
>CEUS01250148.1_pt1 | contig 19591 bp, 15 predicted proteins | sample 427031 | NCBI WGS metagenome assembly CEUS01 (sample SAMEA2622837, study PRJEB7988) | marine metagenome | biome: marine biome (ENVO:00000447); feature: marine epipelagic mixed layer (ENVO:xxxxxxxxx); material: "saline water (ENVO:00002010), including plankton (ENVO:xxxxxxxx)" | depth 140 m | reverse complement strand
CTAGCCCCCCAAGAATCAGTAACAAGAGAAACACATGGTAATGTTGTGAGGAGTCTGCTATGGCTAGCCTCCGTACGAGCAATAGGAGGCTAAGGAACGAAAAGCCAAACAGGAGTGCTACCGTTCCATACCCAACTACGCTCATCCAGACGATGTTGGCTATTAAGAGGCCGATCGAAGCAAGCAACAGGGATTTTTGTAAGATGGTCAGGGATCTAATGCTGAAAAGCTTTGAGAGGGCATATATTTCGAATAGAAGGTAGGAGGCAATGATGAATAGAAACAGTCCGTTAATGCCTAGGTAATGTATTGTCTCCGTCTGAAAGTTGCTTAGATGAACACCTCCATTAAATACTACAAATCTCGAGTGGAATGGAATGAATGCAAGATAACTGACAGCTGAAACTAAAGTGACTCTCCAAAATGCCCCCTTGATAAAATCTAGAGAAGCTCTCTGGCGGTAAAGAAGGCATGTGATAATTACAGCTAATGCCACAATAGACAGATAAGTTGGATAATCCCAAGAATTTATTGCGAAAAGAGACCCAACGACAATGCCGATTAAAGCTAAATAAGCTCCTTGTTGCCACCACGGAGCTTTGAATGAAATTGAGCCAGTGATTATGCTAAAAGCTAAGCCTGTACATAAGATAGTGAACGGGATTGCAATCATGTGGGCATGTGGGTCCGCAAACAAAAAACTCCAGAATGGGAACTCTGTGATTGCGATTTGATCTGGAATCATTCGGCTTGGACTCCAATAGTCAAAGGCAGGGAAGCTGCCCCCAGGTTTTAACCATGCCAGGAGAGACTTTATTAGCTGTATGGCTCCACCGAGGTTTCCTGCTATGCCTACAAAGAAACTGGCGAAAAGCCCAGCCCAAATGGGATTAAGGGAAAAGGTGATCTGATTTCTGGACTCCCTCGCCTTAATAGCCAGGTTGTATACCAAACAGAAGGCCGCACTGACTGTGGTGGCAAACAGAACAGGGATAGCCAAATTCACGGCTACTTCAGGTAGGATTCCGCTTGCTTTAACGAATGTCCCGATAATGAATTGGCCGAAATAGTAGTAGTTCAAATATCCGCCGGCGAACCAGGGGTCATAGGGGGGCATAGTAGCGGATCTGACAATGGCGTTGATGAAGGCAAGGTCCATAGGCTTTTCGCCGCCTCTAAATGGGTGCCACAGATCTGGATTTGCTAATCTCAGGGCGAGAAAAACAAGAAAGGCCCCCAAGAAAATACTCTCTTGGAAAGCTAGCAAGCGCCATCTTTCTCTGACAAAGCTTATTATAGCTCTGCGATTGATATGTAAAACGATGTAGTTTAGCAAGGCCAATAAGACAAGAGCAGTCAATACGGACGCCCGAGAAAACTCGACCAACTTCATAGAAACAAGGAGCCAAGTTAGGTAAGGCAGAAGTAGTAATGCTAGTGCCTTAGTAAAAAGATAGCCCTTGTCATGGAATGTTTTGAAAAGCAGGAATGACAAAGGTAAGACCACTAATGCTGTAACCTCTATGAGAAGCAACCAAACTAATACAGGAAACTGATTAGCCAAGGATATAGGGTCGAAGGTGCTTGACCAAGCGGCGCCTCGTCGATGAGCCTCCAGCTCCTTATCGGGGAGAAGCAACCCGGCATCGGGTTCTTGAGGGAAATCAGCAGCAAGTATGCTCTGAGCCAATAGTTCCTTTTTCATTCGTTCGGAATTCTTGAATATCAAAACTAGAGGGTGATCATAAGTTACGTGGTCATTGTCTGCATAACCAAGCTTTATAGTGGCTGAATCGTCCCATAAGGTTAAGACGTGATCAGGAACCGGAATTTTTGATCTAGCAAACGTGTCGTCTACTAGGGACAATCCCATAATCGTAGGATAGGCATTGAAGCTCTGGTCCAAAGAATAGCCAAGGTTGCCCCCAAACAGGAGGCGGTAATAATTAGATGAAAATGGATACCGCCTTGGAGAACGGGAAATCGCTCCGTAAGTACGGTTGCTGTAGAAGACAATGTAGTCGGCGACAGAAAGGTCTTGAGCCAGAGACGTGACTTTGTTAATTGTGTCTTGCTCGAAGATCGGAATTTGTTTCAAGCGATAGTTGCCTAAGTTTGGCAGCCCTTCATCCCAATGATTGTCCATCAAAATGAGAGACGAGTTGGGAACATTGGCATTGATCCATTCGGACGCTTGAACAGCCGTGTGGGACTGTCTGTATATGGACTGAAAGGCGGCGCTATAAGCGATGGTTGTTATCACTACAAAGGCTAGGCCTAACATTGCTGTTTTTGCTAAGACGGGACGGTGTTTTTTCAACCAACCTATTACCAATACCGAATTGCCGACCCCCATAAGGATGAACAAGGGCATTAGCGGAAAGGTATAACGAAGGAACTTTACCTCCGCCATAGTGACAGTTATGAGTAATGGCACCGCCCATAGGAGAATCAGAACCTGCCCCAACTTTGGTTGCCTGAAATTCATGACAATCGTTGCGAGTAGACCTCCCCAGGAGATAACCCCGAGTGGAAATCCAAGGCCCCAAGTGAGTGTTTGCCGTAGCTCGTACAGAAGATTGGGGGAGTTGATATATTGCAAGGTGTATGGCACCAAGCCAGCATTCCTCACAATGTCCAACTCTCTCAAGTTCCAAGAAACAAATTCAGAGAAAGAGATTAGCGAGTAAGGGCTCAACAGGAGATAAGCAGATGATGCAACTCCCGCGGACACTAGAATTCTGAGAGCGATATCACCGAGTTGAACCGTTGATTGTGTTGGGGCCCTAGAAAATGAACCCAATGCCAAGCTCGCTTCATCCTGTCTTTCTCGCAGGAATCGATCGCTTAGCATAATCCAGAATAAGTAGCCATATAGGGCAACGGCCGGAAGCACTATTGGCAAAGTGCTGGCTTTGGTAGCAAGTGATAGACCAACAAATAGCCCAAGAAAAGCCGAGTCGCGCAGCCTATTCTCGGACGAGACTTTCAGCATGGACCAGAAAGCAGCAAGTGTAAGCGCGTTGGAAAAGGTCTCTGGTCTGTAGTAATGGCTATGTTGTATATGGACAACTGCGAATGCAACTAGTAAAGCAGCTAGCAACCCGGCGCTTCGACTGTATAGCTTTTTGCCCAAGAGGTACACGAGTGCTATAGAGGCGAGGTCTGCAATAGTTGATAGCATTCGTCCGGCGATAGCCAAATCGCGAATGTCCATTGAGAAAATTGGCGAAGCGAGTGACTTTATCCCCACCAAAACGTAGATGAGAAATGTACCCAATGGGAACCAGTGAGGATTTAGGGGGCTCTTTGATGGATCAAAGAAAGTCCCTATGCTTGGAATACCTGGCTCAGTTAGCTCAAATGCTGAATCTTCTGTGCAAGATTCCCAACCGGGCCCTTCTGAAAGGATTTGATACATGCATTCCGCGCGCATGAAGATTGAACGTTCGTCCGGATGGAAGAAGTTGTACTGATCCCAGCCTATACCAGTAATTCGCATAGCTAGCGCTAAGACTAGAATGACTAGTAGCGCTGGAGGTATGGACCACCTACCAATGCTGCTGTTCAGGATCCACTGCCACCAGAACTGAACTTTTCTGGCCGCATAGATTAGAGAAACAAGGGCCTGCATAGTTTTACCATTGTATCAGCCACCAAAAAGGGGCGCTGTTATTTATATGATAACGCCTTGTGCTCGTCACGCAGTCTTAATAAGACTGCTTCGGATTTACCAGCCCTTTTTGGCCATCAGTGCAACGAGATCCGATGTGCGGCAAGAGTAACCCCACTCGTTGTCGTACCAGCCCAATATCTTAACCATTGATCCGCCCATGACCATAGTAGATAAGCCATCAAGGATTACGCTACTTGGATTAGAGACTATGTCGCTACTGACGATAGGGTCGTCAGTATATTCAAGAATCCCTTTGAGTGATCCTGAGGCAGCTTCTTTGAAAGCATTGTTTACATCGTCTACGGACACGTCAGATTCCAGATTCGCAACAAGGTCAGTCGCCGAACCGGTCGGAGTAGGGACACGCATCGCCATCCCGTGTACGCTTCCATCAAGCTCTGGAATTACAAGCCCGCACGCACGAGCTGCTCCGGTCGTAGTCGGGATCATATTTAAGGCAGCCGACCGGGCTCTTCTCAAGTCACCATGTGCCTGATCGAGTATTTTCTGGTCGTTTGTGTATGAGTGGATGGTAGTCATGAGGGCATTCTTAATGGTGAATTTATCGTGTAAAACTTTAACCATCGGGGCTACACAGTTTGTAGTGCAAGAGGCGTTAGATAGTATGTGGTGTTTCTTTGGGTCATATTCTGAGTCATTGACTCCAAGGACTACTGTCATGTCTTCGCCAGATGCTGGAGCGGAAATAATTACTTTCTTGGCACCACCCTCTAGGTGGCCAGCCGCTTTGGCGGCATCTGTAAACACGCCCGTTGATTCGATGACTATGTCAACTCCAAGATCACCCCAAGGTATTTTTGCTGGGTCTCGTTCTGCTACTACTTTTATCTTGTTGCCGTCAACGGTCATAATATCCCCGTCAGCAGCAACTGTTCCAGGGTAACGTCCATATGTGCTGTCATATTTAAACAGATGAGCATTTGTTTTAGCGTCTGTAAGATCGTTCACTGCTACAATGGCTATGGACCCAGAATGGCGCTCCATAGCCGCCCTCAAAACCTGCCTGCCGATTCTACCGAAACCGTTGATCCCAATCTTAGTAACCACAGAAGCCTCCTAGTTTTATGTAAGTCCGAAAAGGCGCCTCACAATTATTATCAAAAATTCAGCGACATTATACTAGTGATAGCTGTAGAAATGCCCATACTTTAAATCGTCCTTTGGGCGTTTTACTACGGTTATTCCCTCCCTGTTGCTCTGGGGGCATATTGTTAACGTGTTAGGAGGGAAATGTTCCTCTCCCTGCATAGGTCGCCTTTCTGCCCAGTTCCTCTTCAATTCTTAGGAGCCGATTGTATTTGGCGACTCTTTCGCTTCGGGCAGGGGCGCCGGTCTTAATTTGACCTGAACTTGTTGCAACGGCAAGATCGGCAATCGTAGTGTCTTCAGTTTCTCCAGAACGGTGACTAACAACAGAACTCCAGCCAGCTTTCTTGGTCATTTCTATTGCGCTCAAGGTCTCAGTGAGTGTCCCAATCTGGTTGAGTTTAATGAGTACGGAGTTACTGGCATTGGATTCAATGCCCTGCTGTATCCTTTCAGTGTTAGTAGTGTAAAGGTCGTCGCCAACAATCTGCACTCGGCTGCCCAATCTACTAGTCAGATGAGTCCACCCGTCCCAGTCATCCTCTGCAAGCCCATCCTCTATGCTAATGATAGGATAATCAGATACCCACTTAGCGAGGAAATCGACCATCCCTTCTGAAGATAGCTGAACCCCCTCACGACTTAAGTGGTAAACCCCATCGCTGAAAAATTCCGTAGCGGCCACATCTAGCGCTATGTAGCAGTCTCCGCCTTCTTTATAGCCAGCGCTCGCAATCGCCGAGATTATTAATTCAACGGCTTCTCTGTTTGACTTCAAGGAAGGCGCGAATCCCCCCTCGTCACCAACGTTGGTTGATAGACCCTTTTTAGCAAGTAACTCCTTCAGAGTAGTGTAGATCTCCGCTCCGCAACGAATCGCCTCCGCGAAAGATGGGGCTCCTGTGGGTACTACCATAAATTCCTGCAAATCAACGGAGTTGCTAGCATGGCGACCTCCGTTGAGTATGTTAAGCATAGGCACTGGAAGTAACGGATCTTTGTCGCCTTGATTAAGGTTTTGGTACAGGGGTATGCCTAGATCGGCAGACCATGCTTTTGCAACTGCTAGCGAAACTCCAAGAATAGCATTGGCCCCCAGCCTCGACCTATCACTAGTGCCGTCTAGCTCTATCAGGCGGTCGTCAATGGCTCTCTGATCACTGGATGGAAGGCCGATTATGGCTGGTGCTATGATCTCGTTTACATTTTTTACTGCGTTCAGTACGCCTTTACCGTTGTGCCGTGATTTGTCACCATCCCTTAACTCAACAGATTCATGTCTACCAGTGCTTGCACCTGAAGGAACGGCTGCTGTACCAAGCGAAGAATTGTTCACCTCAACGGTAACTTCGACTGTGGGCGCACCTCGAGAATCAAGAATTTCACGCCCCCGGACTCCAGTTATATTAGCCATGATTTGTTTATGCGACTCCTTTAGCAGCTCTTAGGGCTAGCTCGACCGCATCTTGTGGATTGTCAGCCGTAAGCATGCACCCATCTTTAATGTCAGAAAGAGGCCAAGTATGAAGTCCAATCACGGTATTGCCGTCGGACAGCGCATGGCCGATCTCAGACAAAGTACCAAATGCTCCAGCAATTGCAATAACTGCTTTCCCAGATTTAACCACGATTGCATTTCTAGCGTGGCCCATCCCGGTGGGGATAGCAATATCCACAAAATCGTTTGCTTCATCGGGGTCATTCCCTGGCAAGATTCCAATGGTGAGACCGCCTTCAGACTTAGCGCCGCGACATACGGCCTCCATCACCCCGTTGAGCCCCCCGCATGCGACTCCAGCCCCCCGCTTAGCTAGCTCCTTACCTACTTCGTACGCCAGGTCAGTTGCGAATTCGGGTGCATTGTTTCCGTTACCTATTACTGAAATAATTATTTGTTTATCCAAATCACGTCTCCCGAAGCTTCATAATATGCGATGGATGGCTCTTGCACACCTTTGCAACTAGTGCCTTTAGGCGCAAACGTTTTTCTGGATCTACGCTATTTTGTCATTGACTGGACTAAGGCGTTGATGTCATCCTGGCTTTCAATGTTGTAAATGGCGTCGAGGGCAGACTTGATTTGTCCACTATCTAAGACATTGCTTGCACAGTCGGTGAACTTTGCGGCCATCCCATCGACTCCCATTGGTCTTTCTGGGGTTCCTCTCGAAGTCTCAGCATCCCTCGAAATGACCTGGCCGCCTTTCATTATTATCTCAATTCTGCTGCGCATGCGGTCACTACCTTTGGCCTCGATCTCAGGGCTATGGTAGGTTTTCACCTTTTTCATAATTTCTCGAACCTCTTTAGAGCGAACAACTTCGTCGGTGAATTCAGCAGTCCCTGCCTTTCTCTTGAGGAGCAGAATTCCTAAGCAAAATTGCAGGCTGAATTTTGCCTCGAGCTCATTGTTTGGGCTCTCGTATCTGAGAGGATTCAATATGTTGTAGCCAGCCCCAAGTCGGACTTCGTCAACAGCTTCCGGCCTGATGTCGTGTTCCAGAACTAGGTCTAACATAGTGTCCATCGAAGGATGTGAAAGTGACCCACATGGGAATGGCTTGACTGAAACACCTGGCCAAGCCAGTGTGTAAGGATTGCCTAAGTGACCAAGCAATCGGTCAGCATCCACCCCGCCGGCAGTTACCTGAAAATGCCCCCATTGCCCGTCAAGAGCATTCGGGTCTGATTGGTAACCGAGCCTGGCGAGCCTAGCCGCTATAATTCCGTTTTCAGCAGCAGCTCCCGCATGATATGGCTTGGTCATTGTACCGAAGTTTACCCGTAGCCCAGCACTTTTTGATGCAGCTATGCCAATGGCAAATCTAGTTTGTTCGTCTGTGAGTCCGTACAACTTGGCGGCGGCAGTTACAGCCGCGAAAACGCCCACAGTAGACGTCGTGTGAAATCCTTGTTTGTAGTGCTGTGGATTCATAGATTCAGCAATCTTGCACTCAACTTCAAACCCGCCACAGAACGCAGTAAGAAACTCTTTGCCACTAGCGTTCACTTCTTGTGCTACTGCTAAGGTTGCTGCTAAGGCGGGCACGGTGGGGTGAGTTAGCAGTCCATAGATACGATCTGGGGTTTGTGCTAACTGAGTGTCGTCAAAGTCGTCGGCATGCCCAGACGTCCCATTGGCTAGGGCGGCCAGTTGGGGGGAAGTTTGAGTACTTGAGCCAATCAGTGATGAAGTACCATTAACGCCAGACAGTGCTATGTATTCGAGGATAATCCTGGAGCATTGGGCTTTGCTGCCAGACAGCATTACGGCGAACCCATCTACAAGACAGCGATACAGCTCTGTCCGCACCTCGTCGTTGATTGTCTCAAACTTAAGACCTCTAATGTACTCTACTACCTCTGAGGTCAGGGTGTTTTCCTTAGTCATAAGTGATTTTCTCCCATATCCGTAACTACAGCATGTGGCTATGAGTCTATAACACGATTGCCTTACATGGAAGGGAAGGCCCGGGAGGTCTTATTGCCCCTTAAACAGCAAGGACTAGTCATTGCTTGCGAGCCGTTATTCCAGCCAGCCTTTCATGAACCTTGACAAGGGCTTGGGTGCCTTCAGAGCCTTCCCCCGCTGCTTGTAAGGAGGCGAAAAACTGACTTATTAATGCGGTGGCTGGGAGGGATAGCTGGAGTTCGCGTGCGCCCTCTAGGATAAGCCTAAGGTCTTTTTGTTGTAGCTTTACCATAAACCCCGGGGCGAAATCCCCATCTATTATCCTGGGCCCGAGATTCTGCAGTTGCCAGGAGCCTGCTGCGCCTCCCTTGACTGCTTCTATAGTGGTTTCTAAGTTAGCACCTGCTGCTGCTGCGTAAACCAGCGCCTCAGCTACCGCGTTCATGGTGCCTGCCACCAGAATTTGGTTTACCAGCTTTGTAGTTTGGCCCATTCCGATAGCACCAGTGTGAACGATGTTCTTTCCCATTGCTTCAAAAATGGGCTTACACCGCTCGAACACTACCTCATCACCACCGACCATAATAGATAGTGTTCCCTCTACTGCTCCCCAAGACCCACCACTGACGGGTGCATCAAGCATATGGGCGCCCCTTTCCTTGAGCTTAGACTCAATCGATCGAGTTACAGACGGCGATATAGTGCTCATGTCGATAAGGACAGAATCTTTCTGAATGCCTTCGATGATGCCGTTGGATCCTAAGACAACCTCTTCGACGTCTGGGGAGTCTGTAACCATAGTGACAATTACTTCGCACCTTTCTGCGACTTCTTTTGGCGTTTCTGCAGATGACGCCCCTTCATTCTCCAGCGTTCTAACGCTGGATTTGGTACGGCTGTAGGCAACGACTTGGTATCCTGAATTGAGCAAGTTACGAGCCATTGGCAAGCCCATTATTCCTAGTCCTACAAAACCCAACACTTCTTTCGACATGTTTGCACCTCCAGAATAGGCGCACTCTAGATCAGCACTACTGTACCGTCAACAATGTGCACATTGAGTGAACGAATGCTGGCTGATACAATTTATCAAGAGGGCTACGGCAAACGCCGATAGCCCATTTGGGCGTTTGGAGAGAATAAACATACATGTTGACTGGCATCAATGAAATTGTGGAGAGATTGCCCGAGTTTCAACTCTTGAGGAAGCAACTCGATCGCGAAGCAGGGAAGGCTTCAATTTTGCAAGCTGCGACTCCTGTGCTCTTGGGGACTTTGTGGAATGCGCTGAAGGATCCGATGCTTATAGTCGCCCAGAGACCAGAGGTCGCGAATAGGCTATTCGATCAAATGATCACCTATTTTGGGGAAGACGCGCCAATATATAAATTTCCTGAATTAGAAGCGCCTCCTTTTGAGCAGCTAGCCGTCGATCGCTCGAATGTCCACCAACGATTGTGGGTTCTATCAACATTGACTGAATCCCTGTCGAGAACAAACCCCATCGTGATAACTTCGGCAACCGGACTGGCGATTAAGACTCCAAACCCAAAGAAACTGCTCGAAAAAAGTGTATCTATTAAACGCGGGCAAACCGTATCTATGGAAGCACTACTACGAGAGTGGCATCTAATGGGATACGTAAATGAGCGAGCGACAGAAATGCAGGGTCAAATGAGCAGACGAGGAGGGATATTGGACATATTTCCTCCCGGACACCTTCTCCCTGCTAGGTTGGAGTTTTTGGGAAACACTGTAGAAAGTATCCGGCTTTTTGATGTAGGGACGCAAAGATCCGTAGAGGAAATCCAAGAAATAACCGTGATACCAGCTAAGGAGCAGATTCACAATGAAAATGAGCTAGGGCAAGTCGAAAAGTTAGTGTCATCGCTAGACTTTTCAAGCTGCTCTAGAGAGACTGAAGAAAGAATCAAAGAAGAAATCTCATTGATTATGTCGGGGCATCAAGTTGAAAATGAAGCAATTTATTCGGGTCTTTTCAACCAGGCTTCGCTCTTAGATTTCTTCCCGCCCGATTCCTTAATCGTTATAGATGAGCCGTCCTCTATAGAGATTGCGATAAAGGACTTGGACAAACGATCGGACGAATTGGGAGATGAAAAAAGTCTGCGCGGCGAAATACCAAGGATATTGCCTTCACTCAGCCATAGCTGGTCAGAAGTTTCAGAAAAACTGCGGGCCGTATCAAAAAAACTTGAACTAAGGCGCTGGAATACAGAAGACTCGATAGAATTCCCTTTTCTTTCAGCCCCAACTTTTCAGCGACGGTTGGAAGATTTTGTAGATGAGATAGCGGCACTACAAAGGTCTGGACAACGCGTCATGATTGCCACGCATCATTCACAAAGGCTTCAAAATATTTTGGCTGAAAATGAAATGGGCGTGGTATCTATGGAGCACAAAAAAACACTACCGCCCTTAGGTTCAATTTCTATAGTGCGTGGTTCTCTTGCGGGCGGATGGGTGTTGCCAGGGTTAGAAGAAACATCGTTGTTTACGGACCTAGAGATTTTCGGTAGCACCAAGGTGGCGCGGCCAAAAAGAGGGAAAGCTGCCATAAGCAGTACATTGACCAGTGAACTTGAGCCAGGATCATTTGTGGTTCATATAGACCATGGAGTAGCGAAATTTTCCGGATCTACCATAATGACGCAGGGCGATGAGCAGAAGGAGTATTTGGTTCTTGATTACGCTGGAGGAGATAAATTGTATGTTCCAGCAGATCACACGAATCGAATCAGCCGATACTTGGCCCCGGGTGACAAAAGCCCATCTCTCACTAGGTTGAATACTCAGGAATGGAGCCGGACAAAGCAGAGGGCTCAAAGATCCGCTCGCGACATTGCAAAAGACTTGCTCGAGCTTTACGCAGAAAGGGAAGCTGCTGAAGGCATACCATTTCCTGAAGACACTCCTTGGCAAATGGAGATTGAAGACGCATTTCCTTACGAGGAAACCCCTGATCAACTACTCACAATAAACCAGGTTAAACGAGACATGGAGCAGCCTAGGCCTATGGATAGGCTAGTAGCTGGGGATGTTGGATATGGGAAAACAGAAATTGCGTTAAGGGCGGCATTTAAAGCAGTTGCCGGAGGGAAACAGGTGGCGATATTGGCACCAACAACCGTTTTGGCGCAACAGCACTACGAGACGTTTAGAGAAAGGTTGAGTCCGTACCCAGTTGCCATAGATGTGCTTAGTCGATTTCGGTCGAGTAAGGAACAAAAAGACGTTCTGGGTAATTTGGCTGATGGGAAGCTGGACATATGTATAGGCACTCACCGTCTGCTTCAGAAGGATGTGGTATTCAAAGATTTGGGCTTAGCCATAGTGGATGAGGAGCATAAGTTTGGAGTTAATCATAAGGAACGATTGAAAAAGATGCGCGCTCAGATAGATGTGCTTGCTCTTACAGCCACTCCTATACCAAGGACACTCCATATGGTTCTTTCTGGTATTCGCGACATGAGCACCATGGAGACACCGCCTGAAGAACGGCTACCAATTAAGACATATGTAGCAGAAAAGAACGATGATCTAATCAGGGAAGCGATAATACGGGAGCTTGACAGGGGAGGGCAGGTTTATTACTTGCACAATCGGATAAAAACACTCCCCGCAGTTCTCAGCCAAATAGAGAGCCTTGTCCCTGAGGCTTCAGTTGGCTTCGCTCACGGGCGGATGCCGGAAGACCGCTTGGAACGGGAGATGGGAGATTTCATACGAGGTGAAAAAAACGTCCTGGTTTGCACTACCATCATAGAGTCCGGGCTGGATTTATCGACAGTAAACACACTGATCGTTGAACGAGCTGATGCTTTAGGGTTGGCCCAACTGTATCAGCTCAGGGGGCGTATTGGGAGGGGCAATCAGAGATCTTATGCCTATTTCCTAATCAATCGAAACCAGCAAATTACCGAAACGGCTCAGAGGCGCTTAGAGACCATCCTAGCCGCGACAGCTTTGGGCGCAGGATTCAGAATAGCCATGAAAGACTTGGAGATCAGAGGTGCGGGACAGGTTCTCGGGTCAGAACAGAGTGGACACATACACGCCATAGGTTTTGATATGTATCAGCGGTTACTTTCCCAAGCGGTAGAGGAAGTGAAGTCTGGGGGAGAGATAGCTGAGCTGTTACCCCTGGGCAAAACCGAGACAAGCATTGACCTCAAGATACCAGCAATGATTCCGGATGGGTACGTTAAAGATTTGTCTAGCAGGTTGGCTTTTTATCAACGGATATCGGATGCGACCAACCTAGAAGAGATTACGCATATCCAAAAAGAGATTGCTGATAGATATGGCTCATTACCTGACGCAGCCCTCAATCTTTTTGACGTTGTCAGGATAAAGCTCGCTAGTTCCGCAATTGGAATAGAGTCTATAAGTAAGGCAGGGAGCGAAATGTTGATTAGGTTGCCAGGCCAGCTGGGAGGAGCCAGGAGTGTCCTTCAGTCAAAGCTTGGGCCAAACTTTGAGGTGGGTAACAGGGTGATTCGTGTTAATCCGGATCATCTTGACTATGGATGGTATGAAGCCCTTAATTGGGCACTGAATCAAATCTCCTCACTTATGGAGCTATTAGACTCAATCCAGAGGTAGTCAGGAAGGCAACTGGGCCCATATAAAAAACTCTCTGTTCTGCCCGCTTCTGATTACAGGGGTGCGAGTTGCACCCCTAAATCTTAGACCGAGTCGGATTGTTTGCAGGGCTACTTTTGAAATGGTTTCTGCATGTGTTTGTGGATTACGAACGATCCCACCTTTACCGACTTGATGTGGTTTCGCTTCAAACTGTGGCTTAACCAAGGCGAGAATTTGTCCACTTGGTTCCATATGCCGGATCGCCTCCGGCAGAATCAGGCTAAGCGATATGAATGAGACATCTATAACTACTATTTGCACTGACTCAGGCAAGTCGAAAGAGTTTCGTGCGTTGAGTTTTTCCATAACAACAACAACGGGATTGTCTCGGAGCTTCTGGTGAATTTGCCCCTTTCCTACATCTACCGCGTACACTTTTGACACGCTTCTTTGAATTAGGCAGTCGGTGAAACCTCCGGTTGATGCGCCAATATCTAGAGCTGTTCTCCCCTCTACATTGATGTCAAACACGTTTAAGGCGTGCTCCAATTTGAACCCACCCCTACTAACGAATCTATCCCCTTCATCGATCTCAATTAGCGAGTCAGCTTCGACTGAGTGGCCGGGCTTATCTACTCGTTGTCCGTTCACGGTGACCTTTCCAGCTAGAGAGAGGGCCTGGGCTTGATGTCGGCTTGTCGCCAAACCTCGGTCAACTAATATAAGGTCGAGACGAGTTTTTTTGGATGGTGACATGAAATTATTGCTTTAGATTCCTAAATGCACTGATTATGGTAAGGTGGATTAAATATACACAGCTAATAAGATAATCGCCATATGTAAATGTAGTCGGGTTTGACACTCGATATTAGCGACCCGTATAATTCTTACTTGCAATTTTGTCAGGTTTTGACCAATGCCTAAAAGGACCTATCAACCCAAGAAACGGAGACGCCAGCGAAGGCACGGCTTTATGCATCGTATGAGTACGAGAGGAGGCCGTGAGGTTCTGCGCAGGCGGAGATTCAAGGGTCGACACGAACTCACCGTTTAGAAAACGAGAGCCAACAAAGTTTAAGGATGCTCCCTTTTACCAAGGACTATCGCCTCAGGAAGCCTTCCGATTTTAGAGCGGTTCGCGAGTTGGGACGTAGTTGGCCCAACCGGCTGGTGGTTATTTGGGCCAGCCGTAACGCTTCAGAAACAACGAGAATAGGTTTCTCAGTTGGAAAGCGCCTTGGGAACGCGGTGGTGAGGAACTTGGTGAAGCGTAGGCTTAGAGAGGCAATAAGGAGGATTTCCCTCCCGATGGGCTATGATGTAGTAGTTGTGGCTCGTGCTCCGGCGGCGAGCGCCACATATAAGGAATTAGAAGAAGCGATAATGAAGGCTTCAAGGAAGATTGAGGGCACGTAATTGCCTCATATACAGAAATTCGAATGAAACCCGTTCTTCTTCGGTTAATCAGAATTTATCAGATCGCGTTGGCGCCGTACTGGCCATCTTCTTGCCGGTATGTTCCGACATGCTCCCAGTATGCCCATGATTCAATTGAGCAATTTGGAGCCGTCCGTGGAGTTATATTGACCATCAAGCGGTTGTCTAGCTGTGTTCCTTGGGGTCATTTGACACAAACCCCAGTGCCTCCGGAAAAAAAGAAGAGGCCTGAAATAGAGCGAGTTTTGCCGTGACTGTAAAAAAATTAGCATCGATAGCCGGGCTACTTCTCCTTCTCAGCACTGGGTGCGTGCAGGATCAGTTTGGGTTGACTGGGGGATGGTCTGGAGTTTCGGGATCTGACGACGCTTTTTATGTAGCTACTAAGGACGGTCGTGTAGTTGGTATTGATGGGGCTAGAGAGGAAATTTTGTATTCAAGAGGAGGAAATCCGCTAACGTATCCTCCGATTGGCGAAGACGCTATAGGCCCTATTTACGGAACCCCTTATTATGATGGAGATAGGGTTTTTGTTGCTTATTTCGATGGCAAAGTACAAGCCTTAAATGCTGCAGATTTATCTTATATGTGGCGCTTCCCTAGCCGTAGAGACGACACGATTGGGAAAATAGTCGGTGGGCCGACATTTGCAGAAGGGCTTGTTATCTTTGGTGACTCTGAGGGTGCAGTGAGGGCGCTTGATGCTTCAAAAGGCACATTAGTTTGGACTTTCCTGGCGGGAGACGCGGTATGGTCTACTCCGACTGTGGTAGATTCCGTTGTTTACTTTGGGTCGTTCGATCATAAGTTTTACGCTTTGTCTCTCCAAAAAGGTGAACCCAAATGGGATCGCCCGTTTGTGGCCGATGGTGCAATTATAACCTCACCCATAGTGGATGGAGGCAAAGTCTTCTTTGGGTCATTCGACGGGAAATTTTATGCGCTGAATGCGTTTAGCGGCAGGCCTGCGTGGCAGCAGCCTTTTAATGGAGATGGTTGGTTTTGGGCTGACCCTGTGGATTGTAAAAATGGTGTGATTTGTGCAACCACTACTAACGGCAGTGTGTACGGAATCAACCCGCAAACTGGTGGAGAAGTATGGTCATACAAAGAGCTATTTAGTGACCCTATCGTTGCAAAGCCTGGAGTGCTTGACGACCAGCTGATAGTCGCTTCACGTTCTGGCGCCGTGGAGTTTTTGGAAGCGGCTTCTGGTGACGAGCTGGGCTCCTATTATGGGATCGGAAGTGAAGTAAACGCAGACATATCGATCCATTCGGATGTTATTTATATCAATCAGATGGATAGAAATATAATGGCCTTGAGCAGCAACCCAATCAAACAGCTTTGGAAGCTGGATGTATCTGACAAATATTTAGAAAACAGATAATAACTAAATGGAAATAATAGGCTTAATTTGGAACACTTTTATCCTTGACCCGTTATTGAATGGGCTGGTGCTCCTGTACTCCGTTTTGGGGAAAAACTTTGGCATTACAATAGTGGTTTTCACGATTGTTGTAAGGCTGGCGACTTTGCCGCTTACTCTCCGGCAGATACGATCAACTCAGAAGATGAGTGCGCTTCAGCCCAAGCTGAGATTGCTTCAGGAAAAGTATGCTAAGGATCGCGCTAGGCTTTCCCAGGAGACCATGAAGCTTTATAAAGAATCGGGAGTGAGTCCAATAGGATGTCTTGGCCCAATGGTGGTTCAATTCCCTATTTGGATAGGCCTTTACATGGCTATCATTCAAGTTCTTCCAACGAGCCCGGAATCTTTGGTCGCGCTTTCACAGCACCTGTATTCTTGGATTCCACTTGTGAATCAAGTGGTTCCTCTGAATAGTCATTTCTTGGGCTTGAACCTGGCATCCGCAGAGGCCGGCCCAATTACTTACATAATGGCAGTTTTTGTCGGGGCCTCAATGTGGGTCATGCAAAAAATGAGCACTCCTGCGGCAGCTGACCCACGGCAGGCATCCACAAACAGGATGATGTTGTGGATGCTGCCTGTTATGTTTGGATTCTTTACCCTTTCGCTTCCGTCGGGGTTGCCGCTGTACTGGCTTTCGTCGAACATAATAGGCGTCGTCATTCAATATTTTGTTACTGGATGGGGTGGCTTGGTGCCATCCCGGAAAGCACCTAGCGCATCAGAGCCAAGTCCCGTATTAGAGGCTGTGACTGATGATTCCCAGGTGCCATTCGTAGAGGAGGCTACTGAAGATGGAGAAAGACAGTATTCAGATCAGCGCGGCGACAGTAGAGGAGGCTCTAGAGCTCGCACTAAGGGAGCTAGACGCCGATCGAGAGGAGGTCGCCGTAGAGGTCGTTAGTCAAGGACGACCAGGTTTTTTTGGTATAGGAGGAGAGCAGGCTAGGGTCAGTGTTACTAGATTGGCATCTGCTCAAGGATTGGCATCCATAGCGCTGGGCGCTATCAATTCGCTAATCTTAAAAATGGGTGTATCTGTTCTTGCTACCATAAAATCTTCCGGAAATGAAGAGGAAGGTCCAGTTATAGACGTGCAGGGTGAAGACTCTGCACTACTTATTGGTAAGCGTGGCGAGACACTGCAGGCTTTTCAGTACTTGGTCAACCTTGGTTTAAACAAAGCTGTGCAATCTCATCCTGTAGTGGTTATCGATGTTGAGAAATATAAAGAGAGAAGAGCCAAATCGCTTGAGGCGCTGGCTTCTAGGGTTGCCGATAGGGTAAAGAAGTCAGGCAAGCCAATTACTTTAGAGCCCATGTCTCCGGCCGAACGCCGCCTTATACACATGGCGCTTTCGGATCATCCTTCAGTAACAACGGAGAGCGTAGGTCATGGCACACAGCGTCAAGTTTCAGTAATGCTAAGACACGACGGAAGCTAAATTCGCTATTACGCCGAAAGAGTATCTCTAACTGTGTATATTCCCTGCCGCATTGCTATGCCTCTTGGGCGTGTTGCCATGGGTCGCATCTCAGGCTCAGGCTCTACTTTTAGAGATACAAAAACAGGACCTTCCGCATACATGACTTCGGACGCCTTGATTGAGAATTCTTCCAAGTCATCAAACTCGTAAGTTGATGCATAACCCGCGGCCTTGGCCATTCCTGTGAAAGAGGTTTTGCCAGCGTTTGGAACGGGTTGTCCGCCAGTACCAGCGTATATGCCATTTTCTATAACCATGTGGCAGAGGTTTTTAGGAGACTTCCCTGCGATGGTTACCAAAGACCCTAAGTTCATCAGCAGGCTTCCGTCCCCATCCAGTACCACAACTCGGCGATCGGGCCGAGCAAGAGCGATGCCGAGTGCTAGGGAAGACCCTTTTCCCATTGACCCAACGAAAGGTATGTAAAGATCTAGATTTGGCTCCAGAGACTCCCATGGTACGCGACCTTCTTGGCATACTACCAAGATGGAATCTTCTTGCAAGGCCTCTATTGTCTGGAATGCTTCAATAAGTTTCATTTGTGCCTCCCTAATTGATTACGCAGGTTTGTCAGTACTCAAAACAGGGCGATTAAATCCATGAAACTCATCCCCTACTAAGACGGCTACGGGTCGATTGGTGGCGTCTGCTTCCTCGAAAGCGGTGGTTATACGGTCAGCATCAGCATCGCCCTCTACAAGGTAGTAGTTAATTCCCCAGGCGTCTAATATAGGTTCTGTGAACTTTGCGGCAGAGTCGGTAGTGACTCCGTGTCGCGTCCATCCACGATAGCCTACCATAAGTACTACTGGCAGGTTGATGTCAAGCGCGATACCTCTTATTGAGTCTCCTGATTCGAACATGCCAGTATTTTGAATTAGGCAAATTGGTCTTTTACCTCCGATGAATAGCCCCGCCGCTATTGCCATAGTCTCACCTTCTCTGGTGACAGGTACAAGGTCAATATCAGACTCTTTTTCCATAGCAAGGTACATCCAGTTTGTTTCGCTATCAGGAAGCCAAACAACATGAGTGACGCCATTTTTCTTGAACTGCTTAATAACAGCATCTGGGCTCAATAGGGCTTGTTCGTTAGTCATTGGTTGTCTCCTATGGTAGGGATCTCTGGTTCTTATATCTCGAGTGACAGCATTATAGAAATAGGGTAAATAGGAATCAAGGTGCAAGAAGCATCTATCTAAGGGATTTACAAAATAACTGAAATTATTAGGCGCCACTCTTGACTGCAGAGTTGCTAGGTTGATATATTAGGACGTCAGGTTTAATAAGGAGTCAGCTTTTTGGCAAAACTCATCACCTGAAAGCGGAATTAACCCAGATTTAACTAAGGCGGCGACCTGGTTTTAGCTGGGTGCCGCCTTTTTGCACATTAACAATAGAATAAGAATCAATAGAGAAAGGTTCTGTCCGGGTCTTTATGTGGATCAAGCTACTAAGGGCTCGCGGTGGATGCCTTGGCGCTAAGGGCCGAAGAAGGGCGTAGCAAGGCTGCGATAAGCCTCGGTGAGCCGTCTAGCTGGCTTAGCCGGGGATTCCCGAATGGGGGAACCCCTTCGATATAACATCGGAGACTTCTAGCTGAACCCTTAGGCTAGAAGAGGTAAGTGGGGGAACTGAAACATCTAAGTACCCCGAGGAAAATAAATCAAAAGAGATTCCCGGAGTAGTGGCGAACGAAATGGGAACGGCCCAAACCTGTAAGGCCTCACGGCCTGGGAGCTCATGTCTTACAGGGGTTGTAAGATCGTCTAGAGGAGTCCCAGCATCCTCAAAGGAGTAAGAAACTCGATATCTAGCCGAAAATCCATGGAACGGGATTGCCATAGTGGGTGAGAGCCCCGTAGGCGAAAGGTTGAGAGCTCCTGATGTAATCTTGAGTACCGCGGGACACGAGAAATCCTGCGGGAACCTGGGGGGACCACCCTCCAAGGCTAAATACCCTTAGCGACCGATAGCGAACAAGTACCGTGAGGGAAAGGTGAAAAGAACCCCGGAAGGGGAGTGAAATAGATCTGAAACCGCGAGCCTACATACAGTCGGAGTCCCGATAAATCGGGATGACGGCGTGCCTATTGAAGAATGAGCCGGCGAGTTACTTAGGCGTAGCAAGGTTAACTTCGTTGTCGAAGGAAGCCGTAGCGAAAGCGAGTCTTAATAGGGCGATAGTTGCGTCTAGTAGACGCGAAACCAGGTGAGCTACCCATGGCCAGAGTGAAGCTCCGATAGTCTCGGAGTGAAAGCTCGAACCCGTTAATGTTACAAAATTATGGGATGAGCTGTGGGTAGAGGTGAAATGCCAAACGAACTTGGAGATAGCTCGTTCTCCCCGAAATGCATTTAGGTGCAGCCTTGGAGATGACTTGAGGAGGTAGGGCTCTGGATGGGCTAGGGGGCGTGAGCTTACCAAACCC
>CEUS01035709.1_pt1 | contig 19602 bp, 18 predicted proteins | sample 427031 | NCBI WGS metagenome assembly CEUS01 (sample SAMEA2622837, study PRJEB7988) | marine metagenome | biome: marine biome (ENVO:00000447); feature: marine epipelagic mixed layer (ENVO:xxxxxxxxx); material: "saline water (ENVO:00002010), including plankton (ENVO:xxxxxxxx)" | depth 140 m | reverse complement strand
AACCTCCTCCATTGCCTATGAGTCTGACTTTGGTATTGTGAAGGCAAAGATCTAGAACTACTTGTTCAAAACATCGTCTTGTTATGAAGGTTGATATTGTATTCACATAGGGTATTTTGCCTTCGAGAGCTAAACCTGCTGCAACACCAATTAAATTTGCCTCACTAACGCCTTCCATAAAGAATCGGTTGGGCATTTCTTCCCTGAATTGGTCTAAAGTACCTACACCAAGGTCCGATCCTATAAACAAAATCCTTTCATCATCTTTTGCCAATTCATATATCATGTTCAAGCATGTTTGGCGCATTATGAACTCTCCAGTTCTCCCAACAGGAAATTAATTTCCTGGCTAGTAATCTTGTTTTTATGATGCCAATCCATATTGTTTTCTAGAAGATCGATACCTTTCCCTTTTACGGTATGACAAATAATTGCACTGGGTTTATGTTTGTTGAAAGGTATTTTAAAAAGAAGGTTTTGTAATGACGACACATCGTGTCCATTTACTTCTGCAACTTCAAATCCGAAACTTTCCCATTTTGAATATAATGGATCAAGGTCCTGTACATAAGAGGTTGGGCCGTAGGACTGATATTTGTTGTAGTCGATAATTACAGTTAAATTTGATAGGTTATGTTTACTAGCGAAAAGCGCTGCTTCCCAAATTGAACCTTCATTAGATTCACCATCACCGATTATCACATAAGTTTTATAAGATGCTTTTTCAATTAGTGCATTGAGAGCAAATCCATTCGCTATGGGTAATCCATGACCTAAACTTCCCGTAGATGCTTCAATTCCAGGTATTTTAATTTCAGGATGCCCTCCTAACATCCCTTCAGGATTGCAATATTGCCATAATTCATTTTCTGAGAAAAAACCTTTTTCCACTAACATTACATAAAGAGCCAGACATCCGTGTCCTTTACTTAATACAAATCGGTCTCTTTTGTCCCATAAAGGGTTTCCGGAGTCATATTGTAGTATGTCATCGTAGAGTACTCGCAGTATTTCTACTAATGAGAAAGCTGAACCCACGTGGGCTCTTCCAGCTGTTGCAAGAATTTGTACAATAGTTTTCCTTAGACTCCTAGACCTTTCGTCTAATAGTGTTGATCCGGGTTTATTCATTTGATTATGCATAAGGGAAATTTCGGTACTCATTTGTAACTTTTTTTAGCATCAAGTTGGCTTTGTTCAATTGATTAATTTGCACTACCCCAATATCTTTGTTACCGGTGTTAGCAAATTCTCTGATTTTTACCAGTTCAGGATCAAATTCATTGAGTATTATTGTGCACCATTTCAGTCCCCATAGGGGATAAACGATTTTAGCCAGAGACGATAGCTCGGAATAATCGTTGAATCCTTCTAGAATTCCTTTCCAAAATCTGGTTTTATGTATTGTGTTCAACGACATAGCAGGGTGTAACAGGAAATCAGATAAGATTTTGCTTGGTGTGTCCCAGCCAAAATATTCGAAGTCTAAGAATACTATTGATCCATCCTCCTTTCGCAGAGCGTTGTGGAATCCAAAATCGGAAGAGCTGAGTGTACGATGTGAGTACTGAACTTGAGTATCTAGTGACATCTGTATTTTTTTGAGATTTAATTCACACCAAGATCGAATTATTTTAAAGACCGGCTCAAAATGTTGTGACAGCCATCCTTGGAGGTTTTCATATAGAACGGTTTCTAGTGGTATTTTCTTTAACTTGTTAAGTCTTTGGTTAATAGTATCAATGATTTCTGAAGTTGAAAAACATGCTTCAGATGCATTTTTTATATTGTTTGGAACAGCGAGATGGTGTTTGGACAATCGGTTTAGTTCCATAGCAAAATTTATCGCTTCGTCAATTTCCCTGTTGGATATCTCTGATGATATTAATGGGGATCCATCAATATACTGATATATAGCTAAATTCAAGGTTTTATCTAAGCCTAAAGGTTTTGGTACACATGTAATGTTGTTTTCTGACAAAAATGTAAGGGCTTCATATTCAGTAGTTAGACGATTTTGTCTCTTTGAAATTGAAACCGGATATAATTTTAGGATATATCGAACCGACTTAGTGTCCTCTACTATATAAACCCGACTATTTTGTCCTTTTCCGATTCTTGTAGCAGAATTGATGGAATTTCCAAGTATATTAGAGATACTTAAAATTATTTCATTTTGAAGGGCAGGGTTTTTTTCAGTCAAAGATGATCTCATTAACGCCTTTCCAGTTTTGAGCGACATCTATTTCTGACATTGAATTGATTGAAATATTAGGTGAATAAAGAATCTTTTTTACACTCTTAGGGAATCTTTCGTCCAAAAAGGTTTCCTGTAAGTCATCAATGAAGTCTGTGCATTTAAGGGAAGTAATTCGGTTAATTTTCTCTCGCCGGGTTGCTTCAAAAAAAATATCTTTGAGGGTAAGCCCAATTCCTTTGGGGTTAAAAAATCCTTTAGTTTTCATCCAGTCCAAGGCTGCTGATCTTAGGTTAACAGGATTATCAGGATCCTTGGAGAATTTTGTTTTATGACTAACGATATAAGTTTTTAACCCATGGGTATTACAGTTTTTAAAAAACTCTTCAACGCCATCTGGAAGCCTGCCATGATGTATTTGGCTACCATAGATTGTAGCTTGAAAATGTTGCCATTTTCTCTCCCCATCTTTGAGGGTTCGTATTTTATTTCTTATCTCTTTTTTACTTAAAGGCTGTGTACCACTAATTAGATTCATATTGTTTGCTGTTTGTAGCATAATTTGATTGTAATCAATTAAAGTGTTGTCAAAATCTATCCCGATTACTCGGTGTTTTTTGTCCGCCACCATAGTTAAATATCAGACGGTGGAATAAAATTTAAGAATATGTTCTATCACATACTCAATCTCATCTTGTGTAAGATGTTGGTGTAATGGGAGCGATATTATATTTTGAGAGTGTTCTTCACATACAGGGAAATCGCCCATTCTGTATCCTAGGTAATCGGCGGCTTTTTGCAGATGTACTGGGATTGGATAATGGACTTTTGCCCCTATTTCTTTTTCAAGTAGGTATTTTAGAAGTTTGTTTCTTTCCCTTACTCTAATCACATAGTTATGGAAAACCTGTTTAATTTCAGGATGTCTTGTTGGGATTGTAATGTGTTCGGGTAGGGTATTAAGCTGACTATCGTAATATTTTGCGTGATTGATTCGAGAATTTGTTATTTCAACAGCTTGATCAATGAGTACGTTACCGATAGCTGCTTGAATTGAGTCAAGTCTTGAATTATGGCCAAAAAATTGAGCTTCGTCCCTGTTAATTAATCCATGATTTCTAAAAAGTTTAAGTTCTTCATAAATTTTTTCAGACTGAGTTACTATAATACCTCCATCGCCCCAAACGTTGAGATTTTTTAATGGATGTAGGCTAAAGGCTGTGGTAATCCCCCAAGAGCCTACTGGTTTTTGTTTTATAGATGCTAATATTGCCTGGGCTGCGTCTTCAACAACCATTATTTTGTTACGCTCAGCAATTGCCATAATTTCTGGCATATCTGCAGGATGACCAGTTAGATGTACTGGTAAGATTGCTTTTGTTTTTTCAGTTATTGCATTCTCAACCTGATCTACATCTATTGTATAGTTTGAATTATTGTCAACGAATACTGGTTTAGCACCTGTCATAACAATTGCTCCAACTGTAGATATGAAGGTATTAGGAGTAGTGATTACTTCATCTCCTGGACCTATCCCAAGGATTTTTAAGGATAGGATAAGAGCATCAGTGCCAGAAGCGACTCCAACGGCATATGGTATCCCTGAGAGTTCTGCAAATTGATCTTCAAAGTCAGATACCGATTTGCCAAGTGTGAAGTCAGTGTTTTTGACTGTACGACGTATTTCATCTATATAATTGTCGATCTCATCAAATTGACGTCTTAAATAGGAATAAGGTACTTTCACTGATTTTTCCTGGGATAGTTATAAAAAGTCCGAATATGATCAGAAACAAATTTGAGCTTTGGCGAATCGATTCCATGGTATATCGGCAGACTTAGTATCATTTTTGATTGTTTTTCTGCAACTGGGAAATCTCCAAGTTTGTATTTGAGATAATTAGCAGCTTTTTGAAGATGTATTGGGATAGGATAATGAATAGCGGTGGATATACCATTTGTTTTTAGATATTGTTTTAAATCGTCTCTGTCTTGAGCCTGAATTACGAATGTGTGATATGTGGATTTTCCATTGATTGAATCTTTAGGGATGGAAATTTCGTTAATGTCTCCTAGTTCTTTTTGATAGAAATGGGCATTCGATATTCGTTGTTTGATCCATTGTTCTAAGTAACTAAGTTTTACTAATAATAAGGCTGCTTGTATCGTATCGAGTCTCGAATTACTGCTCCAAATCTTAGCATTATCTCGTTTTTCCAGCCCCATATTTCTTAATAGTCGAATCTTGTTATATATCTTTTCATCATTGGTGGTTACAACACCACCATCACCGCAGGCATTGAGGGTTTTAAGTGGATGAAGGCTGAAGCATCCGACTGACCCGAATGAGCCAACCATTTGTCCGTTGTATTCTGAACAAACAGCCTGCGCTGAATCTTCGATAATAGCTAGACCGTACGACTTAGCTATTTTAATAATTGCTGACATATCTGCTGGATGGCCAGTCATGTGTACAGGAATGATTGCACGGGTTTTTGATGTTATAGCTCTTTCTATTTGCTCAGTGTTTATATTTAAATCTTGTTGAACATCTACAAAAACCGGAGCTGCCCCAACCACAGAAATACAGCTTGCTGTTGCTACAAAAGAGTTGGGTACCGTTATCACTTCTGCTCCAGGCCCTATTCCAAGTGCTTGAAGTGATAATATTAACGCATCGGTACCTGAGTTGACGCCGACAGCAAAGTTTACGCCGCACAGGTCAGCAAATTGTTTTTCAAACTGATTGACCTCATCCCCTAATACAAATTTGCCATGGTTTAACACTTTTTCAACGGCTTGCATCAACTCCTCTTTTATCAAGCTATGCTGGGATGCAAGATTAGTGAATGGGACTTCGATTTTTTGTGTCATTTAAGATTGAGATTTTGCATTACCCGGATATTGTAATATCCTGGGTTCTTCATCGGATCAGGGATTCGTCCTTTTGAGTAGGCTTGGATCATTGCTGTAATCGCTTGCTGTATAGTATATGTCGCCTTGAATCCCAATGAGTTTTCAATAAATTTTGAAGAGATATGGTAAGAACGTTGGTCATCTGTAGGTACGGTTTCTACGATTATCCTATCATCTAGTTGCGATTTTACTAATTGTGCTATTTCGTTGACCGTGTGATTTTGATGTCCCACGTTGAATATTTTTCCGTCAATTTCTTTATCTGTCCAAGTTAATGATTTAACGTAAAGGTTGATCATGTCCTCAATATTTAAATTGGGCCGCATTTGGGATCCCCCAAATACTTGTATTTTCTTGTTATTGATAGCGTGATTAGTGAGTATGTTAACCGTAAGATCCAAACGCATACGAGGTGCATATCCGCATAAAGTTGCTGGTCTTAGAGTTAGCGTTGTGAAACCAGGTTCTCTTTTTTTAGCCAGGATTTCTTCACATAAAGCTTTGTATCTAGAATAGTCTGTTAGAGGCTGTAGAGGCAGATCTTCGGTAACATCGATTTCTTTTTTTACACCATATACGCTTGAGCTTGAAGCATATATGAATCTTTTTACTCCATTGTCTTTTGCTATATCAACTAGATAAGGAAATGCTTCAAAGTTGATGGACCTGCCCAAATCCGGATTAAGTTCAAAACTTGGATCATTGGATATGCAAGCCAAATGAATGACCGCATCAATTTTAGGCATTATCTTTTTTAACAGAGCCTGATTTCTGATGTCGCCTATGATCTCTTGAAGTTTAGGATTTATTCTCGATGATTTCAGGACATGTTTTCCATAAATAAACAAGTCCAACACGACGACTTCATAACCCAAATCGAGTAGTTTCGGTACAAGTAATGATCCAACATAACCGGCCCCGCCTGTTACTAATATTGTTCTGAATTTAGGGTTTTTCAATTCCTTTGTAACCATATTATTTGCTCGAAGTATTACTTAAAATGTTTTTAGCATTGTCCGTAATAAAATGGGTTATAGCAGAGTGCCCTGTTTCAACTTGGCCATATATATTAGACGGTAGATAGAAATTTAGATCGCCCATTTTACGTAAAGGGTTATCTTCATTGAATCCTGACATAGTTATTACGTGACATTTGTTTTTTATAGCCGTTTGGGTAGCATAAAGTATGTTTTGTGAGCGTCCAGAACTACTAATTGAGATCAGAAGATCTGAAGGTTCTGTCCATAATTCCATTGGGTTTTGGAAGATAGTGTCATAACCATCATCATTGGCAAGGGCCATTAAAAGAGGTTGTTCGGTAAATACCATACCCCTTACACCTACGGCTTTACATAAATCATTTTGCACATGACTAGCTATAGCAGCACTACCCCCATTTCCGATAATTATGACTTTCTTGGATCTAGATTTTACCGATATAATCATATCGGTGGCCAGTTCAGTTCCTTTGTCAATAGAAATATGATGGTTGTGTTTATTGGTGACTTTCGTTTTACTGATATTATCAGCCAGTTCTTTAAAGTATATTGAGGCAGTTTTCATGAATTAAATAGTCCTTTATTTCATCAGTGATTCTATATGCTTGATGAATGGAATTTTTTCAATTGATTTACTATGCCCCATAATTTCGACTGCATGAGCGCCTGCAATATTCCCAATAAATCCGGTTATTTCAATAGGTGCTTTTTGTGCTATACAGAGTGATGTTAGAGATAAAACAGCATCACCTGCACCCATAGTATCAATGACTTGAGTCCCAAACGATGGAATTTTGAAGAATCCTTTTTTACTGTCATAGCACAGTGAACCATTTTTCCCTAGAGTCACTATCATGTTTTTACATTCCAGTTTTTTGGCAACGTTTAGCATCATCTCTTTATAATTACCACTACGACTACGTTCTTCAAGTGCGATTTCGTGACTTGCTAGACACACAAAGTCTGACATTGAATACCTAGATATAGCATTAAACCCTCTGTTACCAGCATTGGACTGGGTATTTACTGCTAGAATTTTAGAATTATTCGTTAAAATATCGACTGCATTGTTACTTAACATGCCGTGTCCATAATCAGCTACTATAACTATGTCAAACTTAGGTAAAATATCTATCAATTTTTGGCATAATTCTTGATCCTGTTCAGGCTGAAGATCGTCATCATTGATTTCATAGATTTCAAACAATTTTTGTGATTGGTAATTTTCAACAAATCTACGTTTTGTAATTGTGGGGGATTGTTTTTTGGAGAGAATTATTTTCTCAACTTTTGTATTGAGATGTTCATCGATAAATTCTGTTTGAGGATCATCCTCGCCTACCATAGTTAACGTAGTGATATTGTCGCAGAAATTAGCTATATGGTTAGCTATGGCTAGGATACCACCTGGATATTTCTGTGCGTAAAGATATTTTGCAGCTAGTATCGGTTCTTTACCTGACTTCCCGATTGTTTCACAGTAGTGATATTCGTCTATGATAGTTTCACCTACTACCAAGACTTTCAGTTCAGCGGCTTTTTTTAAAAACGATATAATTTCATTAGAGCTGTAAGTAGCTGAAAAGTTAGCTAGATATTTACTAACCGATTTTGGGTATGTAGATAGATGGGAATTAATTAAATTGGAAGAACTGAATACAATATTATCAGTGTATATTATTTTACTTCCAATCTCTGATACTTTGTCAGATTCTTTTTTTATACCACCTGTGATGTCTTCCTTTGAATTTTTGTAATCTGATCCTTTAGCATAAATGTGTGGTTTGAGAAGAGATATTGCTTCAACTGCTGTAGGCCATTGATTAATCGTAACGTAATCAACACAATCTAGGGCAGCTATTGCTTCAGCTCGTAGCTCTTCCGAAAATACTGGTCTGTTTGTACCTTTATTGACATAAGAGTCAGGAGTAACTGATACAACCAAAATATCACCTAGTGATTTTGCTTCTTCAAAATGCCTAATGTGACCAATGTGTACCAGATCAAATACGCCATGACATTGAACTATTACCTTTTTGCTATTATTGCGAATTGTATCCAATTGATTTGCAAGATTATCAATTGGCATTATTTTAGGGTCAAATCTCACTTTTATTTATTTCCTTTATCATTGGTGTTTTTTGAAAGTTGATCGAACCAGTTTTGAGTTGCTTTTTGAATAGTCGACTCATCCCATATAGGTGCATCTTGCCACTGGTCTATGTTGTTGATCATTATTTTAACGCCTTTCTCAAAAGGCGTTATGGGGTTCCATTTTAGGCAGTTTTTTATTTTTGATATATCTGCAAAGGTACTGTCCGGTTCTCCAGGTCTTTTGGGTATATGAACTGATTTACCACCCAAAAGTTTGACTAGGTAATTGATGGAATAAGTGTTACCAGATCCTACATTGAATACGTCCCTGTTTATTGAGGATTGGATTGATTTCATAAAGGCATCAACCACATCGGATACAAATGTAAAATCTCTAGTTTGTGATCCGTCCCCAACAATAGTGAAGGGTTTACCTGCTAATTTTTGTGCTAAAAATACTCCAAAAACTGCACCATAGCTTCCAGATGTTGATCGAGATCTTGGTCCATATACATTAAAAAGTCTTAGAGATATAACTGGCATATGATAGACACGAGACCAATGTAGAGCATATTGCTCACCAACATACTTGGTGAGAGCATATGGATATTCTGGGATTTGTGGAGCATTTTCCGTTGTTGGGATTTCTTTAGAAATACCGTAACAGGATGAAGATGCTGTGTATATAAATCGTTTTACCTTGTGATTTCTAGCAGATTCTAGCACTGAGATAGTACCCTCGACGTTAGCTTGATGATATTTCATTGGTGATTCAATAGACGGAACAATATCGGCTTTGCCAGCTAGATGAAAAACCCAGTCTACATTTTTGAAATATGGACATATTGATTCTTGGTTTGTAATGTCTAAGTCGATTACATTAAGTTTAGACGAATTGCATGCATATTTTAAATTAGACGTTTTACCTGAAGAAAAATCGTCGAGTACTATAACTTCATGATTCTCTGATAATAGACGTTCAACTAGGTGACTACCTATAAAGCCAGCTCCTCCTGTCACTAAAGTCTTCAACTAATTACAACCTTTATTTATCATTAAAATTCCTAATCTTGATTTCCTAAAAATTCTACATACCGACCATTAAGTTTAAGTAGTTCATGATGATTGCCAGATTCCAATACCTTCCCGTCTTCAAGTAAAATTATTTGATCAGCATCCGATATTGTTGATAGCCTATGGGCCACAATTATAATTGTCATTTCTGACCCAAGTTGATTTACAGCTTTACGGATTAGTTTTTCAGATAAATTATCAAGTTCACTTGTTGCTTCGTCGAGAATCAATATCTGTGGTTTTCTAACAATGGCGCGAGCGAGAGCAATTCTTTGACGTTGCCCACCGGAAAGCCTTATGCCTCTTTCTCCAATAATTGTATTCGAGCCATCAGGTAAATCGTTCACAAATTCTTCGACATAAGCTATTTGGATAGCTTCTTCAATTTCTGAATCTTTTACTGTAGGTTTCCCGATAGCAATATTATTTCGGATAGTATCATTAAACAGGAATATATCCTGATTAACCAGAGATATAACTGATCTCCAATCATTGGTATTTAATTTTTTAAGATCGGTTTGGTCTACTTTGATTAGACCATTTGATGGGTCATAAAATCTCATCAATAAATTTACGATAGTAGTTTTACCTTGGCCTGAACTACCTATTATCGCAGTAGTTTTACCGCACTGTATTTTGAATTCAATTCCTTTGAGTATTGGTTGACTATCTACATAATTGAAATTCACGTTTTCAAAACAGATGTCTTGTTTAAGTTGTATAAATCTTTCTGGTCCACTAACAATTTTCGGGGTGTTGGTTTGATCAATAAGAGTGAGTACCTCTGTTGCTCCTGGAAGAGAGAACAAAAGTTGATGATACGCCTTGTTTATACCACCTACCTTCGGGTAGAAACGATAAAGTATGAATACAAAAGTTAATAATACAGATAAATTTATACTGGAAAATGTTATTGCTAAATAGATACTTAACATTAGTGCCGAAATCATTCCTAGCTGGAATAGACCATTTAGTCTTTCTCTACTTTTCGAAGCATTGTACGTCACTTGGAATAGGGAGTAGACATTGGCTGTAAATTCTTTTAAGGACATTATTTCCCAACCGTACGCTTTAATTACCCTAATACCATTTAAGTGTTCAATCGAATTCACATTCACATTCCTGTTGGCGTCTGATAATTCATCACCAAGTTGATCAGCCCTTTGGAATTCATATCGAATTAATAGAAAAATTATCCCCATTAAAACCATTGCAACTATGACTAATTGCCATGCCAAAAACAAGGCTAAAATTAGGTAGATGGTACAAGCGATAAATTGAGAAATTAGTCTAATAGAGTGTAGAAATACGCTTTGGAATCGATTGGTTTCCGTGGTAATTGTATTAACCAAATCTCCGGTTTTCTTGTCGTGTAAAAAGTTCAAATCGATTTTTAGTAAGTTATTGAAAATCTTGGTTCTAATATCCGCGCCTATAATAGATGATACTTTTATCATTTGAGTTTCTGAGAAGTATTTTAGAAGTATTGACAATGAATAGATAAGTAGGCCTGCTACTAGAATTGTCCACAATTCAAATGGGATATTAAGAAAATCGAAAATGTTAGATAAATAGAATGTTACTTTGGATGACGACTGTTGGTCTGTTTGGTTGTCTATGGCCTCCAAAAGAGGAATTAGGAAGCCTATGCTAATTCCTTCCACAAAATTGGTTGCACTCACAAGTAGAAGCATACCGAATGTAGCACGAGGTCTGTTTGATGGAAAATATAAAAATGCTTTAAATATCTTTAACATGTTTACTTATCTTTTCCCAAAAAACTTGGGGCTCATAATATAAAGATGCATATTCAGCTAAGAATGGGTTCAGATATGGGTTTAATGTACGAGTTTTCAGTGCTTCAGAAGTTGTTTTAATTAAATTTTCTTGCCATCCTGTTTTTATTTCAATCCAGGGGGTTGTTTTACGGAATAGTTTTTCAGCCTTATCAACCCATTTCATCACACCCAAATCTAGGTAAATTAACGGGGTACCTGTGGCAAATATTTCAATTAGTGCGGTAGTAGGAACATCAAGAATAGCCAGATCCATCCCTTCCAGTATTTCCGTCAATTTCCCTGCAGTTGCAAATTTTAGACGGGGGTTGTTTTTCTCATTAATCCATCCCGGTATTGGATTTGGATTAAGGTCTTTAGGATGTATTTTTACAGTCAGTTCAACATTAGGTATTTGGAGAATAGTTTCAATTATATCTATCTGTTTGATACAGTATTCTGTGTCATCTAGGTCGTGGTTAGGTCCATAGCGCATGTTACCTATTAAACCAGTGGGAATGTACAATATTTTAATAGGGACAGTCTGGTTTATGCGGTTTCCTAAAGATTTATTTGATACCGTTTTGTCGGCGACTTTTTTGCCGTAGTACCATCCAAGTGGGAACGCTTTAGTGTTACAATCGCTGCTTCTAGATAAGTCATTTAAATAACTGCATCCAGTTGCACCAAATCCAGCGTAGAAGTCAGCTCTGAGATCGGAAAGTTTAATCCATTCAGTTTCAACATATCCGTAAGCTCCACCATGTTGGAACGATATGAAAGGTATTTTTTGTGCCTGTGCAGCTTGACGCATAATTTGATGACGATATGGGGCTACTGTTCCACATAGTGCCACTGCAGGCCTATATTTTTGAAAATAACTTGTTGCCCTTAAGTACATTAATAATACGTGCGATCCATTGTGTTGCCAGTATTCTTGTATTTTTTGAGAGATTACTTGGGTTATTGGTAGTACTTCGTTATTTGATTCAACTAGAATTTGATTTACAATTTGGCTGTTTAAAAGGGGCAGGTCAGTATCATCTATATTAAATCTTTCAATAGTGATTGGTAATAGACTATTTTTTGTAATTGGATTAAAGTCAAAATGAGTCCACCAGTCTAAATTGATTTTGTTTTGATTAGTTACTGTCTTTACAAACTCAAGAAGGTTTTCGCATTTTCCTACAACTAAAATCTTACTAGATTTATGTATATTCAGGGTTTTAGTAGAAAAACCGAAAAAGCGTAATATTTCGACCCGGTTAGGATTAAGAAAATTTCTAATCCTATCTCGCCAACTTATCTTTACAACTGTATCTGATTTTTTGCTCAAAGGTAGATTTATTGTCAGGACCCCTTTTGATTCCCACCATTTATCTTGAAGCAGATAAGAAATAATTCTCGAATTTTGCTGGAACATATTCAAAGAATCGGTATCTATTCTTTCTGTATTGATGTCATTCCAGAAATAAATTTTTGTTGGTTTTTTTATATTGCAGAAATTCGTGAGTTGAGTGGCGTAAAATGAAGCTGTATCTACAAATTTTTTCAATTCAGCTTCAAATGCTTCAAAAGGAAGGAAAGATGAGGGTAGTTTTTGGATTTGGGTATGAACAGTAGAATCAAGATCTCGGGTCATATTCGTTACGAGGTCGTGATTGCCCCTGGAAATTTCATTGTATTCCTGGGTTGACAGAAATTCGTATAGATCAATAAATTTAACTTGATACTTCATTAATTCAAAATGGGCAGCAGCATTAGTGGTAATAAACGATATGTCCTCATTTTTACGTTCTTTTAATTTAAGAGCGAGATGCACTTCAGTAGGGTTTTGTATTAAAGTCCAGATGTTTTCTTCCAACTAGTTATTCCTTATTGGATGATTGGGTTGTTCCCGATCTTATAGGAAGATTGATCAGATATTAGGAATATCACCACAGCCTTATATTCGACTGTCGAAGGGATTCTTTTTAGAGTAATCAAAGTGGAAGAGTTTTGATACAAAATCTTAGTTTGATTATCAGAAGTGTCTCAGATGGATAGTATATTTATATGGATTGGGCATTAAAATAAATAAAGTCCTTTTTACTCAAGTTTTATCCCTGTTTTTGTGTCAGGACTGTTTTATATTCTGCTTCGATCCAATCGGAAACGTTTATAGCTTTATCGTCAATATAATAATCTGCCGCGGGTTTTCCCATAAAAAGTGTATGGTAATTGACGTTCCATTCTTTGAGTTGGTGTTCCGTTAAGTCACGCCAGTCTTTACCACTGGTTGCCCCACGGGCGGTATGTATAACTATTTGATGGCCTTCAGTGAATAGCTGGTTAATTTGTGATATTACATCAGGAAAAGGTACCGCATTTGGGTAATCTCCTTCTGTGTTGGTGCATAACGTACCGTCGATATCTAAGCAGTAAATCATATAATCCTTTCTTTTAAATAGATATTGTCATACCAGTAGATGATATCTATTATTGTGAACTCTGGGTTTCTAGGATATAGATATCTGTATAATTCATGTACAAAATCGTATTCTTCTTGAGTGTTTACATCTATTTTTAAATCTGGTCGTCGAATTTCATCTCTACATTGCATGATCCCTAAATGGAATCTTGCTGAATTTTCATAAAAATTGAAATGAGGATGTTCTCTTTTTCGTGGATCTATTGAAGTCTTCCATACATGTTCCAAAGCTTTAATACTATAGGCTTCTGCTCCAATACCATCCGGATATCCGTTATCAACTACGTCAGGAATGTTAGATGAAAAATCGTAGTGTCCATTTTTATGAAATAGAACCAGATTGTCTATTTCTTGAGCTTCGGGAGCCGGCTGGTCTCCCGGGAGCCGTACTATAATGTCTGCATTGTAAGCTACTGCAGCCTTATAATATCGATCTAATAGATCATTTTCGGATCCTCTAAACACATCTATATCTAATTTGACTCCGGCTTCTTCTATTGGATCGTCTTCTGTTTTATAAGTAGTAGCAAGAACTATTTTGTCAATTTCGTGACATCTTTTTACTCTTTCAAGTAGACGGGTTATTAGAGGTGCTCCGGCCAATTCCATCATTGATTTTCCTGGAAGACGAGTGGAACCCATACGGGCCTGTACTATCATTATAACGTTGTCTTTTGAGTTAAACATCGGAAAATCTAAAAAGGTTTTATATATATGAATATCGCTAGCATATTCATATATATTGGTTGGAATATAGGATTGAGTTTTTCAAGGTTATTCTTGGATAGTCTTGGAAGCTAAACAAAAGTATCAGTTGTTACCTGATTAGGTTAGCTTCTTGTTCAAATTTTAATCACCCTATTATTAGGTGCTGTGTACTTAGTTGCATTGCGAGTGTCGATTAGCAACTGACTGTTACCAACAATTAAGTCCCAATCGTATTTATCGTGATCTGTAGCTATGATTACACAGTCAAAATTTGAAAGAATGAGCTCTGTGAATTCTAGACTTTTATAGATTTCTCCATTAATTTCGATTGATTCAACATGAGGATCATTAAAAGATACATCGGCGCCTTTTTTTGATAATAATTCTATGATATCGATAGATGGCGATTCTCTAATATCAGAAACATTTGCTTTGTAAGCCACCCCCAGTATCAAAATAGATGAACCATTGATCGATTTTTTTTTAAGATTTAAAGATTCAGCCACCTTTAAAACGATATGATTTGGCATACCAAGATTAATTTCAGTAGCCAGTTCAATAAATCTGGCATTGTAATTTAAAGTTTTAAGTTTCCATGAAAGGTAATGTGGATCAACAGGGATGCAATGTCCTCCTAGACCTGGTCCTGGATAGAAAGGCATAAATCCAAAAGGTTTAGTTTTAGCAGCATCTATGGTTTCCCAAACATCGATATTCAAACGATCACACATTAAAGCTATTTCATTAACTAGAGCGATATTAGTTGCCCTAAAAGTGTTTTCCAGTAATTTAGCCATCTCCGCTACTTTAGATGATGATACCGGTACCACAGTATCAACCACATTTTTATAAAGTTCTGTAACAATCGCTAGACAGTTTTGAGTAATACCTCCAACAATTTTAGGTGTATTACGGATATTCCAAATACGATTCCCAGGTTCAAGACGTTCTGGGGAGAATGCCAAGAAAAAATCTTTGCCTACTTCCTGTTGGTTTTGTTCTCTGGTGGATAATATTGGGAGTATAACTTCTTCTGTGGTCCCAGGATATGTCGTACTTTCAAGGACTACAAGAGAATTGTGATTGATATTTTTAGCAATCTCTTTGGTTGCGGATACAACATATGATAAATCTGGATCTCTTGTCTTACTAAGCGGTGTAGGCACACAGATTATACTTATATCACTTTCTTTCAGACCAGAGTACGATGAAGTTACAGATAAACTACCGATATCGTTATTAATAGGTTGATTTTCTTTGTTAATCAGTCTAATTAATTGTTCACTGTCAATTTTCTGGATATCTAGGTGGCCTTTCTTAATATTGCATAGTCTACTTTCATCATTATCTATACCAGTGACATCAAATCCATTTAAGGCAAATTCTGTTGCCAATGGTAGCCCTACGTATCCTAGGCCAATTACAGATATCTTAGCTGTTCGATTTTTGATTTTTGATATTAAATTCATACTATTAATCCCTAGTAGTCAAAATGTTCTATAAATTTCCAATAAGTTTAAAGAATTGAATTCTAAAACTTCTAAATGGGTGAAAATGCTTCGCCACCCCTACTTATACAAAAGTTTGGTTTTCATATATTTAATTATGTTGGTGGCTTCGGAGCTTTAGCTACGACGTAAGCCATCCAATTTATGTATTAACAAGGAGATCAGTAATCAGCTGCTCTTGGTCCAAAACCGTGAATCCATCTTTGTTTGCCTCGTGTTCTCCTTTTTCCTCTCATCTTAAATTGATCTATTACGTCGCCTGAAACAGCGTCTACATCTTTTATTTGGACCTCTGTAGAAATCATTTGTCCCATGAATGCTAGCAAGACGTGAATCGTCGAGCCTGTAGGTTTCGGGGAATTTTGAACTTCGGCAAGACTTTCAAATTTGCCAGAATTTACTCGTACTATTTCACCCTTTTGAAACTTTTTTAGGATTGTTCCTTTAATGTTAATTTTTTCTACTCTGTCTTTAAGTTTCTGAATTATTTCGTCAGGGATAGATGCTATAAGTTCATCAAATTTAAGCCACCCCATAACACCTGGGACGTCCCTGATATTTGACCAATGAGTAGAATCTGTTGCGTTACGAACAAATACATATCCCGGGAATAGTGGAACGAATTTTCTTTGAAATCCGGCAAGTTTTATTTTAGGTTGAAAACAACTATATCCTCTGATAGTAAGAGCTGTAGACGCTATCAAGTCCGAATTTGGTTTTGTTCTAAGAACAGACCACTTTTGTGACATATCAGGATACCTCACCGAGGTGGCTGGTAACTTCATCCCGGCTGGTTCCAAGAAGTGTTACTATTTGCCCTTCTGATATTCCGTGATTAATTAGAGTATTACGTTCAATCTCTATTTCCGATGAATATGCGACCATAATTTTCATGTATTTTGTTGGATCCATAGCAATTAATGGCAGTACTTTTTTGTTTAAGAATTCTTTTTCACCATCTTTATCAACGAAATCTATTTGAGTTACTCCCATTTCCTTAAGAATCATGTACATTAGTTCTGCCAGTTCTCCGGTTCCATAAATTGCCATGCGAGATTCAGCAGAAAAACTTACATCTTGGAAATCTTTTTGTAGTAACATCCGCACTCTACTGTAATGGTCTAATACTCTTTCTACATAACGTGCTGTCAACTGGGCTTTCCGACCTATGCCGGCGGGGGTTAAATTGTAAACCCAGCGTTTCCAGCCAGCTCGTGTAGCTCTTATATATCCCTTTTTTGCTAAATTCTTGACCAGTAGGTTTGCAACACCTAAAGCCACTCCGAGCTGATTGGCCAAGTGCCTCTGGCTAACTTCTGGTTTTATTTCGACTTCCTCAAGTAGCCTAAGCTCACGATATGTTGATTCTTGAAGTTCGTCTTTATTCTTATCTGTTTCGCTCATGAGAGTATTCCAATTAATAAATTTCAGAACACTATGATCTGTGTTCATTTTGTGAACGTTCAATATATGAACGCAGATTATTACCTCTATGTCAAGAGTTTAGTGGGTTTTCTTATCCAGTATTGTCAGTAAACTGACTAATGTTATTACGTTATATAGATAAGAAACGATCTAAATTCATACTGAATATGAGTAAGTTGATAACCTTTTACCAACAAATGATGTCATACGATAATCATGGCATCACCAAAGCTGTAAAAGTTGTATTTTGCTTTTTTTGCGAGGCTATATGCATGCATAACCAAGTCTTTACCGGCGAAAGCACTAGTTAACATTAACAGTGTTGATTGTGGGAGATGGAAGTTCGTTATTAGTCCGTCTACTATCTTGAATTCGTATCCTGGATATATAAAAAGATCGGTCCATCCTGAGCCCTCAGAAATGTATGAATCATGAGATTGTTGTTTATGGAGTGCTGCGTATTCTAATAATCTTACTGTGGTGGTTCCCACTGAGATTATTCTTTGTTTTGAGGTTTTGGCTCTATTAATGGATGATGCCGCTTCTTTGCCTATTTCCCAATATTCTGAATGCATATGATGTGATTTGACGTCTTCAGATTTCATTGGTCGGAATGAGTCCCATCCTACGTGAAGGGTTGTGAAAACGAGTTCAACTCCTAGATTCCTAATATTTTCAATTAATTTAGGGGTGAAATGAAGACCTGCTGTTGGGGCTGCGATACTTCCTGTAATTTTAGAATAAACAGTTTGGTATCTTTCCGGATCATTCCCACCATTTTTAATATATGGAGGAAGTGGTATTGATCCTAGAGACTCTAGTAGACGTTCTTCCGATAATTTTGCAAGTCTAGATCCATCTGGAAATTCTTTAACGATTTTACCGGAAATAAATTGGTCGAGTTTTTGAATTTTAAATCTGTCACCAGTTCGCATTCTTCGTCCTGGTTTCACGAGCACTTTCCACAATCCCTCTTCCACACGTTGCAATAATAGGATTTCAATTTTTGAACCTGAGGGAACCCGAACACCGTAAAGTCGTGCTTTCATCACTCTTGTATCATTGAAAATCAAAAGATCGCCAGCATTCAAGTATTCAGGTAAGTTATAAAATCGCCTGTGTTTTATATCACCGCTTTTTCTGTCAATTACCATAAGTCGAGAATAATCTCTTGGATTGGCTGGTTTTTGAGCGATAAGCTCTTCGGGTAAGTAGTAGTCGAAGTCGGTAGTTTTCACTTATATAGATTTATTGATTGAGTATTAACGTAGATTTTGCTGCTTTTAAGGTATTTGAAAGAAGCATAGCAATAGTCATTGGTCCAACTCCCCCTGGTACAGGTGTGATGGCAGATGCCTTATTACAAACCTCATCGAAATCAACATCCCCTATAAGTTTAAACCCCTGTTTTTTAGTAGGGTCTTTCACACGGTTAGTACCCACATCAATAATCACAGCTTTTGGTTTAATCATATTTGAACTAATTACTTTGGGTTGCCCCATTGCAGCTATTAATATGTCAGCCTGTTGAGTAATTTCTGCAAGGTTTGTTGTTTTTGTATGACATAACGTAACTGTGGCATTAGAGTTAGTATCCCTTTGTGAAAGCAATATTGAGAGCGGTTTACCTACAATTTGACTCCTACCACAAATAACAATATGCTTTCCGCTAATTTCTAAACCAGAACGTATTAATATTTGCTGTATCCCTGCTGGTGTGGCAGGAATAAAACCACCACTACCTTTAACCAACATTCCTAAATTCAAAGGATGTAGTCCATCTACATCTTTGTTTGGATTGATTTTCTCAATTAATGGATCACTATTTAAGTGGTTTGGTAAGGGTAACTGTATAAGTAGCCCATGAACATGTTGATCATTTCCTAGGTCCGCAACTATACTTTCAAGTTCATTTTGGGTTATTGATGCCGGGATTTTAATATCTCTTGCCATCATACCCACTTCGATAGCTGCTTTTTGTTTGTTATGCACATAGACTTGTGAAGCTGGATCGTTTCCTACTAAAACAACTGCAAGACACGGTTTTATCCCATGTTCGTTTCTCAGATTAGAAACTTCTTCCTCCACTTCACGCCGGACTTGTTTAGCAATCGATTTTCCATCTAACAGATCTGCTTTCACTTAGAACTCCCATATTCAATTTTTTACACAATCTGATAAGAAGATTATACTCTTAAAATCACATTGTCCCCAAATTGAGCTTGAGTGAGTACAAATATATTGCAGGAGAGTATTTAGTGAATCGATTAGCTGACAAAATTAAAAACAAACAGTTTGTAATTACTGGAGAACTAAATCCACCCAAGGGAATTGATTTAGAATCGTTATTTAAAAAAGCTGAAGGTTTAAAAGGTTGTGTGGATGCTATAAATTTGACCGATTCAGCAGGATCTAATATGTCTATGGCTCCTATTGC
>CEUS01192442.1_pt1 | contig 19606 bp, 18 predicted proteins | sample 427031 | NCBI WGS metagenome assembly CEUS01 (sample SAMEA2622837, study PRJEB7988) | marine metagenome | biome: marine biome (ENVO:00000447); feature: marine epipelagic mixed layer (ENVO:xxxxxxxxx); material: "saline water (ENVO:00002010), including plankton (ENVO:xxxxxxxx)" | depth 140 m | reverse complement strand
GGTGGGTCAGTTATAATTCGTACAGGCATTTCTGCAACGATTTCACCTTTTTCTCTGATTCGAGCCATCCCATCATCTGTTACATGGCCGATCGCAACAGAGTGCAGATCCCAACGATCAAAGATTGATTGTATTTTGTCGACATTCTCAGGAGCCACAATCATCAGCATTCGTTCTTGTGATTCAGAAAGCATTACTTCGTATGGAGTCATACCATCTTCTCGGCGTGGCACTAATGCAACGTCAAGATCAATGCCAGTCCCATCATTCGAGGCGCACTCAATAGCAGACGATGTCAGGCCTCCAGCTCCAAGATCTTGCATGCCAACCAATGCACCTGTTTGAGCTGCCTCTAAGCAGGCTTCAAGCAGCAATTTCTCCAAGAATGGATTGCCAACTTGAACTGCCGGACGCCTTTCTTCCGACTCGGTGTCTAGTTCTACGCTGGCGAAAGTTGCTCCATGAATGCCATCACGGCCTGTATCTGCACCAACAAGAAGCAAGACGTTGCCACTTTCACCTGTTTGAGCCAAGATTACATCTTCATGTTTCGCTATCCCAACACACATCGCATTGACAAGTGGGTTTCTTGAGTATGCGTCAGCAAAAGTGATTTGCCCACCTACATCAGGGATTCCCAAGCAATTGCCATAGCCACTTATACCGCTTACAACCCCTTCATAGAGGTAACGATTACGTGCATCTGATAAAGGTCCGAAAAAGAGGCTGTTGAGGAGGGCGATTGGTCGTGCGCCCATAGAAAAAATGTCTCGAACGATACCACCGACTCCAGTTGCAGCTCCTTCGTAGGGCTCGATGGCAGATGGGTGATTGTGGGATTCTACCTTCATAACAATTGCTAGATTGTCTCCAATATCAACCGCGCCAGCATTTTCCTTGCCGGCGCCGATTAAAACATGAGGAGCATCAGATTCGAAAAGACGGAGGAGTGGCTTTGAGTGTTGATATCCACAGTGTTCGCTCCAAAGTAGGCCTACGATACCCAGTTCTAGGTGGTTTGGTTCTCGATCCAGCCGCTCCACTAAAACCTCGTATTCCGCTCGGGTAAGTGCGATTTCATCTAGTGTTTTTTGGTCAATAGACATGTTGCTCCAACCGGTGGGTGAGGAAGTGCTAATTCATAAATAATTTAACAGGGCTGATCATCGTGTGTCCAGTAATTCGGATTGAAATTCACGAGATTTATTGAATCAAATTCATGGGGTTACTTCGAAATCTTAAGATCCTGAATTGTTGATTGGTCTTTAAATTCAGCTGCTTCACCATCTTGTACCAAGGCCCCCTGATCAATTAAAAGAATCCGGTCTGCGTAGTTAACGATAAGATCTAGCTCGTGGCTTACCAGTAAAATTGTGCGGCCAGTATCGACTACTTGTCGCATTAATTCGTAGAAAGCAGTTTTAGTCCAGTTGTCAATTGCCGAAAAGGGTTCATCTAGAAATAAGTACGGCTTTCGCTGCGCTAGAGCGAATCCTAGCCAGGTTCTTTGCTTTTCCCCACCAGATAAGGATGTAAACTCTTTGTCTGCAGAATCTTCGATGTCACATAGAGCAAGGATGTCTTTTAATTCAGCGTCTCGTTCCCGAGAATCAGTTCGTTGGTGGTTGTGGAAGCCCATGCCCACTACCTCTTTAGCTTTCAAAAAAGGTGGATCTTCTAGGTGTTGAGGTAGGTAACTAATGTTCTGAGCTAGATTTTCATCAATATGTCCGCTGGTCGGAGAGATTTCATTCAGAAGAGTTTTCATAAGGATTGATTTGCCTGATCCATTTGGGCCGACGAGAGCTGTCAAATGATTTGAATGTAGTTCAAATGAGATGTCGTTCAAAATAGTTGAATTGTTAATAATAACGCTGAGATTTTTGACATTGATGTTCATTTAATTCGTGCCGCCAAGTAAATCATGATTGGCGCTCCGATTAATGTTGTTGTTAAGCCTACTGGTAACTCTGTTGGCGCGAGCAATAATCTCGCAATTTGGTCTGCTAGGAGCACAAGGAATGATCCAATAATCGTCGACCCTATAATGAGTGAATAGATTTTGTTGCCATAGATTCTTCTGGCTAGGTGCGGTGACACAAGTCCCACAAATGCTATAAGGCCTCCACTGTAAACAGAGGTTCCAGCGAGTACTCCTACAAGAGTCATGGAGATTGCTCTAATCATACGGGGTCGTATGCCTAGTGACCTTGAGAGTACGTCACCGAGAATAAGTGGCCCAATATTCCGTGCGATGAGGATTGAGATAATTAAACAAATTATCAAGGATAAGGAAGACCACTGCGCTACTTCCCATGTGGTTGTAGTAAATGATCCAGCGACTAAACCGATTACTTGTGTTGGGAATACCCGGCCGTGAGAAACAATTGATATTGCTATAGCGATCGTCAAAGATCCAACTGCGATCCCCATCAATATTAGTCGAGTTGGCGTCAAATTCTTTGAAGCGATTAGTGCATTGAGTAGCCAGGCTATTGCCAAGGCACCAAACAACGCTGCGAGAAACTGAGTGAAACCATTCAAAGATATGATTCCTGCAATACCTAAAGCTAAGAAAATGGTTGATCCACCGCCAATGCCAAAGAGGTTTGCATCACCTAGGGGGCTACGGGTAGAGAATTGAATCAAACTTCCCGATAGGCCCAGGCATGCGCCTGCTATTAAGCTAACAACTACACGAGGTAGGCGTATTTTCCATATTATCGTAGATATGATCGAGTCATCTGGATTTATCAATCCCTTAAAAGCAGTGTTGAAATTTACGTCAGCGACGCCGGCGAATATCCCGGCTAGGGACAAAAGACCGATTAACGCAAAAATGATGAACCAAGGGAAGAAAATACGCATTTCGATTACGGCTCATTCTATTATCCGGTGATCCCATTTTTCAATGCTTCAACTGCGTCCACTAATCGAGGTCCAGGTGCTTGGAGAAAAAGAGCAAGGTCTCCTTCAATAACTGCGTTCTGTTGGATTGCCTTTAGACCGGCGAAAGGAGGGATGAATCTAAGACTTTCTGATAATCGCGGAGCCGGTTTTGGCGCAGGTGTAATGGTCACTATTACATCGGGATTAGCTATCAGAATAGCTTCTGTTGTCATCGATGTGAATCCTGGGAATGGGCCAGCGTCAGGCAATCCCGCCGCTTTATTCTCCATCCCTAATACATTTGCGATTAGGCCAGTGTATGATTCCGGTTTCGCTGCATATAGATTTTGATCCGCATCAGAAATTAGCATTAGGATACTTTTATCTTCACCAGTTATAGTGGAAAGTCTTGTTTTAATACTTGTTATTGCAGTGGCAGCTGCGTCTTGCTTGCCAATGACTTCCCCAATTATTGTTACGTTTTCATAAATGTCTTCCACAGATTCAATTTTCACGGCCATCACTGTGATGCCAGATGCTGCGAGGGTTGGTGCAAGTCTTGCCTGTGTTAGAGCTTCGATGATCACTAGGTCGGGTTTCATGCCAATCAATGTTTCAACTGAGGGGTTATATCCACTGCCAACATCCGGGAGCCCTTGCGCTGCTTCCGGATAATTTGATGCGCGATCACGTCCTACGGCTTCTCCTCCAACCAGGTATAGCATTTCTGTAGCGGTAGGGCTGAGCGTTACGATTCGAGAAGGACTCGTTTCAAAGCTGAGTTGTTGGCCGAGTGCGTCAACGATGGCTACGGGAGTTGCTGTTGGTGTAGGCGTAGCTGTTGAAACAATAGGCTTATACAGATTTTCTGCAGGGGTTGTTGGCGTTGGGGCTACCGTGGTTGGTATCGCTTTGGAGGTTACGGTGGTAGCAGTTGATTCGGTTGTTGGTGTGGCATCCGCTGTTGAGCAGGCGATCGAAAGCATCATCACAATTAATAAGGCGGATAAAAATATACGCATCGGGTTCAATTCTCCTTCTATTTTTTAGACACTGTAACGAACTTATTGTTTATTGATAATCGTTTGTTGGATTAATATTCTGCACATAGATGTCATTTAATAATTCGTATGAACTGAGTGTTTTATGCAGTACGTAGAAATCTTTTCTGGTACATTTGAGAAATTTGTCACAAGGAAAATTGTACTACATCATTCTTGCGAGTCAAGATCCATATTGCAAATACAAAAAATTCGGTTAACTCTTGTGTATATGTGCGAATGATGTATTCATCCGTTAAGTCTTTAACGAGTTTTTACGCATTTTATAAGAAGAGTGAAATGCCGTATCATATTTTGGATACCGATTCATAGGCTGCCTTGATAATTCAATGTATGTCAAGTAGAAAAAGGGTAGACTTACAAAAAAAACATGTGCAGACACTGTATGGGAAAAAGTCCGTACGATGCCGTTTCTTTTCAATAGATAGGACAAGTGTTTTCTACATATCCCGGAAAATGACATTCCGGAAATTCTTAAATGCTCATTAGTCGTCATGCCTCACCTTGTCTTGCAGAAGATTGATTTGATGTACTTTGTCTCATCGGCCGAATGGTTATCATGCCTAGTCTCCATTCGCGTGGTAGTCTGTTCCTGTGGTAGGTAATAATTCGCGTCGGCATGAATTGCTTTTGGATTGGTACGAGCATCATCAGAGAGCGCTCCCTTGGAGGGCGACTGATGATGCTTATTCAATATTGGTTTCCGAAGTTATGCTTCAGCAAACAGGTGTTGAGCGGGTCAAAAAGAAATATGTTGAATTTCTGGAATTGTTTCCTGACATCGAAACCTTGGCTGGAGCGTCATCAGCGGATGTGATCCGAGCGTGGTCACCATTGGGATATAACAGGAGGGCGTTAAATTTAAAGAGGACGGCTGAATTGGTTGTGGCGGAATATCGGGGCCAAATCCCACGGGATGAGGAAACCCTGAAGTCCTTTCCAGGTATAGGCCCATACACAGCGGCAGCGGTTATGGCATTTGCTTTTCATGAAGATAAGGCACCTGTTGACACAAATATTTCGAGAATTCTCCGAAGATTATTTGGTATCGGGAGAGACGTGGCGAAACGTGAAGATGCGTTGATGGCGCAGAAAATATTGCCATTGGGTAAAGCAAGTGCGTGGAGCCAAGCTCTAATGGATTTGGGGGCAACAATCTGTTTGCCGCGAAAGCCACTTTGCCACGAGTGCCCCATTTTAGAATATTGTGACGCCGCTCCAAAACTAATTGCGGGTGGTGATGAGGATACAGCTCCCAAATCCTCTTCTCCATATGTGGGATCAACGCGTTACTATCGTGGTCGTATTGTTGAGGCTCTTCGGGGGGTACCTGATGGATCTTCTTTGGGGGTTTTGGATCTTGGTCACATGATTCGGGATGATTTTACTTCTTCAGATTTGAATTGGTTGCAACTTATATTGTTTGGACTTCGTGAAGATGGCCTGATTGCAATAGAAGATTCCGGGGATGTGACTTTACCGGTGTAAAGAATATTGAAAGTTTTCAGTATTTTAGCTAGGTCGTTTAAATTTTCGAACGAAAATATTAAGGCGAAGTTTTAAAGGTCATTTTGCAATGATCGATCGAGGGACCTGAAGCTTTGATTTTGACATCGGTTTGTAATGTATGGGTAAGAAAGCTTTGTTCCATTGAGCATACGCGAGGGAATTTTTCGACTATGGTCGTGTACGGACAGTTGAACATGCTTATTACTGTGTTATTGCCGCTTTTTTCGATGGCTATATCTGCCCCTTCGTCTTGTAAAGCCGAAATCGCTTGTTCTAATCGGTCCTCTTGTGAATCAGTTGGGACATCTTTTGTGACGCTTGTGCTCCATAGCTCGCCCATGTTTTGAAATAATGGTTCAAAATCATCAGGCGTATGCTTTGTTCCGATTACGTTTAATAGGCGCGATGCGAGTTTGTCATAACTTTTTGGGAATGAATTACGTGCTTCATTCGTTAAAGAGTATAAAACACGTGGTCGACCAGGGCGTCCGTCTTGCGATTTTTGCCCTTGCAGAAGGTTTTTCTTTACCAAAACCGATACGTGGGATCGTAGGGTGACCTCAACTACACGTAATCCATCTGAAAGCTCAGCGACCGTTGTTGGACCGTTTCGCTGAATGAAATTCAAGATTAGCTGTCGCGTGTCTTGCATTTCGCCCCACCTTACGTTGATAAATCGACGGTTTGATTGTAGATAGTTCCTCGTTAAGTGTCAAAGATTTACTAGTCTTTTTAAGGTGGTATTTCACTGCAAAGTGTTTTCTTAAGCTCCATTTTTTCAGCGCCGGGTTGAGTTTCAGTCGCGCCTCATCTAAGCGGTTTTATTTACGTGTCATTAACCATTCATCTACTGCTGTACGGTCTTCTTGTGAGATTATGTTGTCATCTATGGCGACTTTCAGGAGATCTGAAATCCTGCTTAAAGTTTGGAAGGAGAGGTTGGTTTTTTCAAAATCTGCTGCGGCTTGTGGCAGTTCGTATGTGAAAAGGGCGATACATTCAGGAACGGATCCGCCGAGGTCTCTCACAACTTCTGCTGCCTCTATTAGACTGCCGCCTGTGCTGATTAGATCTTCAACAACGATTGCTCGGTGTCCTTTTTCAAGAATCCCCTCTATTTGCTGCTCTTTCCCATGCCCTTTGGTTGCTTGCCGGATGTATATCATAGGTTTATCCAGTTGCTCCGCAAGTAGTGCGGCCCATGAAATACCTGCAGTTGCCACTCCTGCGACAAGGTCAAATTGATCAAGAGCATTATTTTCGAGGATTCGTTGTGTTAACAGGTTTACGACTGTACGCCGCTGTTGTGGAAAGGACAAAAGGATTCGGTTGTCTGTATAAATGGGTGATTTGATGCCAGACGTGTATACGAATGGTTCTTTCGCGTTGATTGAAACCGCGCCTGTTTGCAAAAGTATGCCTGCTAACATTTGGCTCGTTTTATCCATTTTATCCCACTCCGTTACGTGATTTTAATGTTGTTGTTTGGGCTCGTTCGTCTTCTTTCTTTGTCATATGTCCATGCTAACGATAATCGCAGCATTTGCAATCACGGTCGCATCAGTTCCGCTATCATTTGGAACATTTAATCCTCCTGGGACGACACTGATGTGTTTTTCCCCATAGGGAAGAACTGATAACACTGAATCCCCGTCGACCTCGCTCGGTTCTTGCACTCCGACTGTTACCTCGACGCGCATCGCATCTGCACCAGATCCAATGACGCGTGGAAAGCTCAAGCTACAATGACGCAGTGCATCTTCCACCGCTCTTTGTGCAGCTTTTGTATAGTTTTTGCCGTGTAAATCAACTCCCGTTCCCATCTCCAGAAGACATCGTTGATATGCCATGTCATTACTCCTTCTCCTTACTTTAGTAGTACACGCTGCGACCTGATCCACCTGATGCTGCGATGACATCACCCGTAATTGATCCAGCTTTGGGTGATGCCAAGAATGTTGTGACATAGGCAATTTCTTGAGCATCAACGATGCGCCGAATTGCATTGTTGCGGCTCATATCTTTTTCAACTTCGGCGACTGTTTTGCCTAATTTTTCTGCTCGTGCCTTAATGTTTTCTTCGACACGTTCTGTTTTTGTTAAGGCGGGATGTATTGCATTGACAGTGATGCCAGCGGGACCAAGTTCATCAGCAAGAGTCTTGGTCATATGAACCACTGCCACATTGCGTGCTCCACCACTTAGCGCACCCGAACTTCGTGCAGCGAGGCCACCAATGTTGATGACGCGGCCCCAACCTTGCTTTTGCATGACCGGAGCTATGGCGCGGGTTGTTCTGAGGTATCCAAGGAATTTCACATTAAAATCTTCCAATATTTCTTCATCTACCGTTTCTGCAAGATTGACAGCGTTAGCCCCACCAACTTGTGCCGCACAGTTAACCAAGATGTCAATGGTGCCAAACTCGGTTACGATTGCATCAACTGCTTGATCCACAGTCTCAGTTTTTCCTGCGTCTGCGACGGCGGTTATGATTTTTTGACCTGTTAGTGATCGGAGCTCGTCAGCTGCTTTGTCGAGTGGTTCTTGTGTTCGGGCAACGAGCGCAATATCAACCCCTTCCAATGCCAATTCACGGGCAATAGCTTTGCCAATCCCTTTACTGCCACCAGAGATATAAGCGACTTTTCCGCCTAAATCTAAATCCATTTATTGTGCCTCCTCGTTGTTAAAATAACATTTGCAAAAAAGTGATTCGTTCCTCATGAAATCACGAAGAATGTTTTGGAATGGCCCCACTTTTTAAAAGATAAGTCTATGATAAACCAGGGTGTATGTATCAGCTATGATTTTTGTTTGACGAAAGGCATGATGAATGGTTTTTTCAGATAAGGCACTTGAAGGAAAGGTGGTTATTGTGACTGGCGGCGGCACAGGCATCGGGCGTGGTATCGTCCACGGAATGGCGAAATTGGGCGCGCGATTGGTGATTGCGAGTCGTTCTCTTGAGCATTTGGAGCCTACTGCCGAGGAAGTGCGGGACATGGGTGGTGAATGTTTGGTTGTGGAAGCTGATGTTCGCGCGCCCGATCAATGTGCAGAATTGGTGCAAGATACTGTTAATCGGTATGGACGAGTTGATACTCTCGTAAATAATGCTGCAGGTAACTTTCGCGTGGCAGCTGAGGACTTGACGCCAAATGGATGGAGAACAGTTGTTGATATTGATTTGAATGGAACATTCAATTGCTCGCAAGCGGTTTTCCCGGTCATGAAGGAACAACAAAGCGGTTCAATCATTAATATACTGGCATTCACTGACTTAGGTGGCCCAGGCAATGTTCATGCTGCATCAGCAAAGAGTGGAATTTGGGGGATGACTCTAACTTTGGCGACCGAATGGGGGAAATATAACATTAGGGTTAACGCCATCACACCTGGTTCTATCCCTACTCTTGGTACGGTTCGTAATTTGCGATTGGGATTGCGGTCTGAGGAACCAGACGACATCGGTGGAGAAGATGCCATAAAAACATTACAAGGCTCCCCGAATACATCCATACCTCTTGGGCGGCTCGGAACTCCTTCAGATATTGGTCAAGCAGCAATTTTTCTTGCTTCTGACGCTGCGAGCTGGATTACCGGAGCACATTTACATGTTGATGGAGGGAAAAGGCTGGGAGGTCCTTCCTCCGGTAATTAATTAAGGGCACGCATGTATTTTAGATGGATGCGTTTTTGCCTAATAACGGTAGCCGCGTCAAGAATCCTTCGGTGCTATTTTCGGGGAAAATTTTATCGGGGTTTAAGATTTCCTTAGGGTCAAAAACATTTTTTATATCCTGCATTATATTCACGGTTTGTTCGCCAAGGTCGTTGACAAGGAATTCTTTCTTCAGGGTCCCAATTCCATGTTCACCACTTAAAGTGCCACCCATTTCTAGCGCAACCTGGAAAACCTCGCTGGCCGCGACTTCAAGCCGCTTCAATTCACCGGGGATCTTTTTGTCAAAAAGAAAATTTGGATGCAGATTCCCGTCACCCGCGTGCCCGAAAACTGCGATTTTAAATTGGTGTTTTTCACCGATTTCGTGAATTCTACGGATCATTTCTGGGATCTGGCTTCGCGGAACAGCTATGTCCTCGCCCAATTTGTTTGGTGCTGCGCGCCCAAGTGCTCCTGACGCCACACGTCGTGTTTCCCAAATGGCCTGTCGTTCTTGCTCATTTGCTGCCTCGTTGCATTCTATGGCTCCAATTTCTCGGCAGATTGCAGTCATTGATTTTATGTCGTTTTGAATAGCATTTTCATCGTTCCCATCTTGTTCAATAATCAGTATCGCATTTGTTTCTTGTGGGAAGGTTAAGTCTCGATATTGTGTGACAATATCGAGAGTCGCTCGGTCAAGTAGTTCGAGCGCAACAGGTAGTATCCCGGCCCCGATAATTTCTGTGACTGCTTCACTCGCATGGTCAAGGCTTTTGAACATCGCAATCGCTGTTTTGCGCATACTAGGATAGGGGATTAACCTCAGCGTGACTTCAGTTATAACTCCCAATGTTCCCTCTGAACCAACAAAGAGTTGCATGAGTTGATATCCCGTAACATTTTTAACAAGTTTTCCGCCAAGTTTCAGGATAGATCCATTAGCTAATACGACGGTCATTCCAAGGACGAAATCCTTGGTCACGCCATATTTCAAGCATCGAGGTCCTCCAGAATTGCACGCGACGTTTCCGCCAATCGTACATTGCTGTAATGATGCAGGATCAGGTGGATAGAACAAGCCTTGTTCTTCTACTGCATGATGTAAATCACTGGTGATTACCCCTGGTTGGGCCACTGCAACCGAATTCCTTTTGTCAATTTCATGGATGGCATTCATTTGTGCCAGGTCCAAGACTAGTCCTTCAATGGTGGGAATTGCGCCGCCGGATAGGCTTGTCCCAGCTCCTCGTGTCGTGATTGTAGTTTCTGTTTTGTTCGCTAATGCCAAAATACGAGAAACCTCTTCGGTCGTTTTTGGTAGGAGCACTGCTTCTGGCATGCGTTGTTGAAACGTACCATCGAACGAATATGCTACTCGTTGTGCCGGCCCTCGCCTTATGTTTTGTGGTCCAACAATATTTTCAAAATCATTCAGAATTTTTGCATCCATAGGGAATCCCTTGTTTTGATTCTAAAGAACGGCATCTTCACGCACTGGCAGTATCTGAATTGTTGTTCGAGTCGTACATATATGCTTTGTCGAGCAGTTCCAATATATGGATGACTTGGACTTGCTCATCCGCGAGGTGTGACTCTAATTGGAGCTGGCAACCTGGATTTGTCGTTACAACAATCGTCGCGCCTGTTTCTTTCACTGACGTTGCTTTCCGTCTTCCTAAATTTCTGGCCATTTCAGGTTCTAGAATATTGTATATTCCGGCGCTTCCACAACACATAGTTGGATCTGTCATCTCTTCTAGTTGTATGCCTGGGATAGCATTCAAAATTTGGCGAGGCTGTTCCCGGATCTTCTGCAGATTTGCAAGATGACAGGCGTCTTGGTATGCAATTTTTCCAGGCAGTTTTTTTAGTGGTAAATCCTTAACAAGGGGAGCAAAGAATTCTGTGGCATCCACGACGCGTTTCGAGAAGTGTTCTGCTTGCTCGAAGTACACTGGGTCGTCACGCAAGATTACGGGATAATTCTTCAGATGTGCGGTACAGCCTGATGCATCAACAAGAATTGGGCCTTCAGTTTGATTAAACGCATCAATCTGCGAGCGCGCCATTTCTTGAGCATCCTTGGTGAAGCCGTTGTGGGCATGGACAGCTCCGCAGCACCCCTGGGGCGGCGCGGTGACGGAATATCCCATGGCATTGAGTAGGCGAATTTCTGCTCGGTGTACATTTGGGAAGGCGACACCCATCACACAGCCTGTGGCTATTGTTATTTGCCCTTTGGAGGAAGGCACCTCCCACTTTTGCCCATCACCCAAAAGGAAGGAGTCATTGATTGAGGGTAGAAGTTTTTCGAGTTGCTGTGCACCAAAAAGTTTAGAGATTTGCGATTTCTTGAAGAATTCGATGAGTCCAAGTTTTTGGAATGTATGAAGACTTTTTGCAATTGTGCGGAGGAGTTTTAACTTGATAAGAGGAAGCAATAGCAGTCGGTTAATCCGATGGGTGCTTTTATTCTGTGCTCTGAAGTCTGTTCGTAACGCTAGCCCAAGAGTTTCCATGTTGAAACCAGCTGGGCAAATTTCTGTACAAGCATCGCACATTAAACAGCTTTCTTCGTGAACGATTAAATCATGACTGAATTCGATATGTCCCTCTGTGAGCGCTTTTGCCATGGCAATTCGTCCGCGCGGTGATTCTTCTTCGAGGTGTGTTTCTTGGTATGTCGGGCACACGGAGTGACACAGTCCACATCGTATGCAGCTGTCCATATTTGCCAGTTCTCTTGTTAAATTGGGCAAAAGGTCCGTTTTGGGGCCGGAACGTGTGTTTGTGTTGTCAGTCGATTTCATATCGTTCCGCTTGTGTTGGCCCAGCGAGATAATCAGCGAGGGAAAAATCGCGTGCACGATTGGCGGCGCTATGCGCATCTAGTGATTCTTGATCCGTCCAGCTTTCTGCAAGGATAAACGTATCGGTATCTTCCGTTCCCTGAAATAGGTGGTATTGGTTGCATCCTTTTTCATTACGTACTTCTTCCATCACGGGCGAAAACGCGGCGACAAGATTCGATCCTTCTCCTGGATTTGCTTTGAAATTGATGATTAGACGGATTGCCATGTTACTCCTCCATGTGCCTGCTGTTACTTTCTTGGGTTACAGTATTCTACTCATGCGAATGCGTATAGACAAACGTGATCAATTAATAATCCTGTGACCGAGTGGCCGTTTTTACAGGGTATTTATTTCTTCTTAGATCCAAGAGATTTGCAGATCATTTGTCACATTGGTTCGTATTCCCGTCACTTGCAGTAGTGGGTTGGTTTCAAGCACAATGGAGAACCAATGTATATTAAGGATGATGAATTTAACTTATGGTAGATGATGTAATTGACAAGATGTTGAGCGGCCAAGTCCCTGCTCTTTCCCGTCTGATTAGTAAGATCGAGAGAGGAGATGGAGATGTTGGTCATATCATGGAGAAGATCCGGCCCCATACAGGTCAAGCTCATACAATTGGCATAACAGGCCCACCCGGGAGTGGGAAAAGTACTCTCACAGACAAATTGACAAGCCATCTTCGCGAGCAAGGGAAGACGGTTGGTATCCTTGCGGTTGATCCATCAAGTCCATTTTCGGGCGGCGCTTTACTTGGTGACCGTTTACGGATGCGCCAACATTATCTGGATCCGGCAGTTTTTATTCGCAGTATGGCGACGCGAGGGGCCCTTGGAGGTCTATCGGCGGTATCCAAACGCGTTTTGAAATTATTGGACGCGGCACAAAAAGACGTCGTTATTTTGGAAACAGTTGGCGTTGGGCAGACTGAGTTCGGGGTGATGGATGCTGCAGATTCAGTTGTTGTTGTCCTCGTGCCGGAGGCGGGAGACGCCATTCAGACATTGAAAGCAGGATTACTTGAAGTTGCTGATGTCTTTGTTGTGAACAAGTCTGATCGTACTGGTGCGAAACGGATGGCTACTGATCTTGAAATGTCTGTAATGATGGGCCCACAAGATGATCAGTGGACTGTCCCCGTGATGCAGACCCAGGCTCATCGTAATATTGGGGTTGCGGAGTTGTGGGATAAACTCGTTGATCATCGCAAGGTTTTGGAAGACTCGGGCCGTTTAGAAGATTCCCGTCGGAATCACCGGCGTGAAGAGTTCTTCGAAGTGATTCAAGAGACGGTTAATCAGCAATTTCGTACCCTTGTGTCCCAAGATGCCGATTTAGGGGGACTTATTGCGCGAGTCGAAAATGGTGAGTTAGATTCGTATCATGCTGCGCAAGAAGTATTGTCAGATAGTGTGCTTTTGCAGGGTTGGTTTACATCATTACAAGGCGAATAAATATAGTCGTATTTTATTGATTCTGCAGAATGTTCTTGAATTGCGTGTCTTTCCGGAATGGCCCAAACACTGCGATATGGTAGTTTTCAGGTTTGAAAAGTGTGCGTGCGATGTTGTTCACCTCCGTTAGGGAGACTGCATCATATTCAGCAAATATTTCTTCTGGTGTGAGCGCCGTTTTTTGAAGTAATTCTTGCCCCCCATACCATGCGGCAACGTTACGGCTATCCTCCATACGTAATAGCATTCGCCCCTTGATGAGCTCTTTGATTCGGTTTGTTTCGTGTTCTGTAATGTCTTCTGTCGCTCGCTGTAGCTCTTGTAATAACGATGTTAGCGTTTGCTTGGATTTTCGAGGGTCTGAAGCTGCGTAAAAAATGACAGATCCGCAATCCTGATAATAGGTCCCGGATGCACTAAGGTCATACACTAATCCCTGATTTTCCCGCAGTTCCGCAAAGAGGCGACTACTCATACCATCTCCGAGAATACTGACCAACAGGTTTGATGCGAATCGGCGCGGATCATTGTTGGCAAACCCTTGCATACCTAGGCAAATATGGGCCTGTTCCGTTTTTCGATACTCCACGCGGATGGATGCATCGATTTCATGGGGTTCAAAAGCGGTAAGGGGTGCGGTTTGGGATGGTTCCCATGCTCCTAATGCCTTTTGTACCATCCTGACGATGTCCTGATGGTCAACGTTACCTGCAACGCTGATTACTGTATTTGTTGGGCTGTACTGTTTGGAGAGGTAACGCGTTAGCATTTCACGATCGATTGCCTGGACACTTTCAGTGGTTCCCGCAACATCACGCCCAAGAGGGTGGTTTGGGTATAGTAACTCCCCCACCAATTGGAACACCCGCTGACTCGGTGTGTCATAAACCATATTGATTTCTTCGAGGATGACCATTCGTTCTTTTTCCATCTCATCATGGTTAAGGGTTGAGTTTTGCAGCATATCCAGCAAGACATCGATCGCAAGATCACAATGAGACTGCGGTACTTTTGCCCATAAAACCATATCCTCATGGTCGGTGCTCGCATTCATGATACCGCCAATGCTCTCAATGGCATCCGAGATCTCACGTGCTTCGGGGCGTTTTCGGGTCCCTTTGAAAAACATGTGTTCGAGATAATGGGACATTCCTGCTTCACGTGGTGCTTCGTATCGTGATCCCGCTTCTACCAAAATATTTATGGTGACAGCATTTGTGTGAGGCATATGCGTTGATAAAATACGCAGCCCGTTCGGCAAAACAGTTTTTTCGGCCATGCATTATTCCTTGGTGGCTAGTTCAATCCAAACTTTTAAGAGGGCATCCAAAGGACGTCTCCATGTAGATCGGAAGGATGAGGTTGGGACGCGAAGTAGGCATGTTCACACTGAGCATCAGCGATCGTCGTACTTGCACCATGGCCTGGATATACGGTCGTTTGTGGCATGAGTAGGAAAAGTTTTTTCGTGATACTCTGCAGCTCTTGTGCCAGATCATCAGGGCTCGCAGAACGACCGGGTCCCCCGGGGAATAGCGTGTCACCGGTAAACAGATGCGACCCTGTAATAAAACAAGAACTTCCAGGTGTGTGTCCTGGTGTATGAAGGATTCTGAGAGGAACGGTACCGATTTGCAGTGTGTCGTTCTCGTTCAGCATTAAGTTGCCGTAGGGCGCGATTTTTTCTGCCTCCGTTGGATGAACGCCAACCTTTGCACCGGTTGCTTCGACAAGTTCTCGCAATGCCCCGGTATGGTCACCGTGGGTATGGGTTATTAGTATGTACTTGACCTGTGTTCCGACAGTGGCTTCAATGATGCGGTCAGGTTCGGCCGGTGCATCGATAATTGCGCTCTGTTTTGTCACGGGATCTATAACAATGTAGCAATTATTCCCGTATTCGCCAACCTCGAGTCGTTTCAACCAGATATCGCCTCTATGTTCATAAGACATGGATCATTCCTTTGTGCTGCGGTTCAATGAATTCAAATCGTATCCTGTGACAAGATTACAAGTGCCCGATTTGCATGTCAAAATCGCGACGTTCAGTGTTCTCGTATCAGCTTTTGTTGGCTTTCCTAACTTCTGCAAGGGCAATTAAGCTGGATCCGCAGCCAATTCCTTGTTGTAGTTGTAATTCTAAGTCACGCAACATATTTGCCAAATAGGGTTCTAGGAAGTACGCGCGTGGATCTCCGACTTCCATGTCGTCTGCAAGACGTGCAGCACTTCGGAGATGTGTCCATGCTCGTTCCACGATCCCTTGCATTGTTATTGGGATTTCGTTGATTGATGGAGATTCAGGCAGTTCTTGTAGCATGTATTGTGCTCCTCCGATAACAGCGTTCCAGGCAGCAGCAAAATCTATATAAAACGCATTCACTTGCCCGAATCCCTCACTTGGCTTGTAGTCAATCAAAAGATTCTCAAGAGGGGTTCGTATTCCGGGCGCCCATAAATTATTGACGAAGGGTCGGAGTGATCGGGATGCATGCTCCTCAGGATCATTTATGGGCCGACCCACAAAGACCGATCGATCAGTAACCGATGTCAGACGGATGAAAATATGTTCGTTCTTACTTGTATCTTCAACAAGCGATTCTGCGCTCTCTCGCCCACCAAGGGAAATGGTTCCATTTGCGGTATTTAATGTTGCCGGACCCGCTATTTGGCGCATCCATTCTGGCTGATGTGAATATCCAAACTGACCATTCCACTCCATTATCACCATCGCTCTCTCTCCTGAATGGTGAACGATATCTTTGAGGATATGTTTCGCGTTTTCTGGATCAATATAGGAGAGCGCATTTCTTCCAAACATGTAGATGTCATAGGGTTCTTCGTCAACAATACTGATTCCGTCAGCGGGATCCCATGACATGAACGAGATGTTTTCATGTGTGTGGAAATGTTTTTGAGCTTGGACCACCTTTTTCTTGTCAGATTCAAGCCCATGGTATGTTTCCACAAAGTCGAGAGGTATCAACTGCTCAGCAGCACCACTGACGGGTGCGTTGGGAAGGGGAATCTGGGTCAATGATTGGAGACCACCTCCCGATCCACTGCTTAATTCTAATATCCGGATCTTTTTATTTTGCTCGTTAAGATAGTCTGTTAAGGATTGTATGAAGGGGCCTTGAATCGCTCCAGTGATAACATTTTCCCACCTTTGCTCGACATTATCTGCATCATCTGATGTTGGCAGTTCGACGTGTCTCGTTGGACTATTCACAATAGTTAACTTTCTTTATTTGTAGCGAGGATGTGTCAGGATCGATTACGCGAAGTATTTTCTCTGCGAAATTTACTATGTTCATCATACGTTTCGGCATTACATTGGTCAAAATGAGGTTTTTTTGTTGACCCTCCAGTTCTGTATTAGTACGATGCGGAGAAGACGATCATCTGAGGTGTTTATGAGTGCCCCGCTCGATGCGAACATAGAGGTTCGCAATCTTTCTTTCCATTACCGTGATTTTGGTGGTCATGGTAGAGATATTGTTCTCTTACATGGACTTGCATCAAACGCAGTGTTTTGGGACCTCTGCGCACCGTTTTTGCAAAAGCAATTACGTGTTCTTGCTCTCGATCAAAGAGGGCATGGGTCTAGTGCACAAACGGATGATGGGTATGATTTTCCAACGGTTGCTGGAGATATCGTGGGTTTTATTAACGCGTTGAATTTGAACGCTCCTATTCTTGTTGGGCATTCGTGGGGTGGAAACGTTGCAATGCAAGTTGCTGCAGACTATCCCGATCTTTTATCAGGTCTTGTTTGTATTGATGGTGGCACGATCGAGCCTTCTGCATCAGCGGGTGCGACATGGGAGAAAACAGAGCAAGCACTCGCTCCACCGCACTTTCCTTCGCGCAAGGTTCAATGGGATCAAATGGTGCAACGGAACCAAGGCCGGGCGGACGTTCAATGGAACGATGGTGGACTCGCTTTTCTCAAAGCGAATTTTGATGTGCAAAGCGATGGAACAGTGCTACCGAAGCTATCATATGAACATCATATGTTAATTGTTCGTGCGATTTGGGACCAAAAAGTCTCAACACTTTTCCCGCGGATTCAGGTACCAGTGCTTCTTATGCCTGCACGTCGTGATAGTCAGGATTCTGATTCGTCCGGCCGGCGTTCTGAAAAAGAGGCTAACTACAAGAAGGCTGCTTCGTTGATACAAAGGGCGCGACTTGTATGGATGGAAGATTCAATTCATGACGTGCCGCTTCAGCGTCCAGAAAAAGTCTCACAGAGTATTTTGGATGCTGTTGGGGATGGTTTTTTAGGGGAATGATGTTTGGTTTCCTTCGTGTCATTTGCGCGACGGTTCACATACTAGTTGGATTTTGATTCGGAGTCCTTGAGCCAATATTCCCGCTCTCTTTGTTCGATCTCACGTTGGTCTTCTAAAGTGACTCCTTGCCCTCCACGGACAACGTCTAATACTGTTTGTGCGACATGCCATCCTCCGCGCTCGTCTCCTATAATGTCGAGGGGATGTACCCGCACATCGTCAAGGTCAAATGTTTTTAATGTTCCACCACGGAGAATATGTTTGTAGTTGATGGTTACACCGGGGTCTTTCGCATCGAGGATCAACATAGCTAAGTTTTCATGTTTTTTCCCGTCAGGATCAGTGTTGACGAGAATAAAGAGGTAATCTGGCGGAAGTCCTGCAGTGATTTGGCCCTTGGTGCCATTAATTACGTATTCGTCGCCATCGCGGATTGCTGTGGTGGATTTGGAGGCAAGATCCGAACCGTTTTGTGGTTCACTCAAGATTTGGTATACCGTTATTTCCCCACGCAGGGTTGGCGGCAGCCATCGTCCTTTTTGTTCTTCTGTTCCCCAGACGCGCATCGCTGTCACCCATGCATTCTGGACATTTATTGGAGGGATTGATCGCTCGCCCAACTCTCGGTAAATGATGTCTGCTGCTGCTGCTGTGTACCCTCCACCACCTAAATAGGTTGGCCAGTTTGGTGCCAGCCATCCTTTCGCTCCCAGCTTGCGACGGAAATCAATCGTCCATTCGACCCACTCTGGGCTTAGATCCCGCCCTTTCGGTGGCATCTGTAATGTAGGCGGGACCATTTCGTCCAGCCATTCGCGTACCTCTCGGCGCAGGTGGTAAAGATCTCTTCGTGTCGCCATTATTCCCCTAACAGAATTGTTTTTTTGGTGGAGACGGGGGAGAGTCGAACTCCCCGTCCAAAGGAATCCCTGATATAACCGCTACAGGTTTAGTTGGCGTTTAATTCTCATTGAGATGAACTGTGCCAACACATTTCATCTCAACCAGCCGATGGTCTTAAGCCCATTGTATCGGTGTCCAATGGGCAGCACTCTGAAAAAATCATCGCCCAAAGCCACCCTCAGAGGCAGATGACCTTAGACGGCACTGCCTATTTAAGCGGCGAGAGCGAGTTTTGGCTGTTTGCCAGTTATGTTTTTGCCGCCTGATTAACGAGGTGGACGGCACCTCGACCTGCTGTCATACCCGGATCCTCCCTTGTCGAAACCACGCGTCCCCGTTTCGAAAGGAGGAAGTCGTTTATGTCACATTGACTCCTTCCGGCCCCATTATAACGAATTTGTGTGTTCTGTGGTTTGCTATTCGCAGAATGTTTTATTGCCGTCGGGTACCAATTGAGCGCTGGATTTCTCTATCAACATCCCGTTTCGTGATTGCCTGGCGTTTGTCATATTGGCGTTTTCCACGGGCAAGGCCCAGCAAGACTTTAGCGCGTCGGCGCTTAATATAAAGTCGCAAGGGAACAAGCGTTAAACCAGTGGATTTTGTCTGGTGCATTAAATCATCGATCTGGCGTCGATGGAGTAGTAATTTCCTGTCGCGCATCGGTTCGTGGTTATTCATGTTGCCGGCTGAGTAGGGGCCAATATGCGTGTTGATCAACCAGGCTTCTCCGCGGTCAATGCGTGCATATCCCTCTCGGAGGTTCACACGACCTTCGCGCAGGGCTTTGATCTCGGTTCCAAGCAGAACCAGGCCTGCTTCGACTGTCTCCAATATTTCGTAGTCAAAGGAAGCCTTTCGGTTGATAGATAATGGCCGGTCAGAACTTGAGGCTGCCGCCTTTTTTGGTTTCTTCGCCATAACAGTGGGAGTGTAGCACAGACGGATTAAGTCTTTATGACCTCT
>CEUS01110461.1_pt1 | contig 19610 bp, 25 predicted proteins | sample 427031 | NCBI WGS metagenome assembly CEUS01 (sample SAMEA2622837, study PRJEB7988) | marine metagenome | biome: marine biome (ENVO:00000447); feature: marine epipelagic mixed layer (ENVO:xxxxxxxxx); material: "saline water (ENVO:00002010), including plankton (ENVO:xxxxxxxx)" | depth 140 m | reverse complement strand
AAGGGCGATGCTGGATCAAACTGGATGGCGTTGTTCACAGCCAACACCGAAAGGATGAGGATTACGAGTGATGGCAATGTCGGTATCGGGAATGATGCTTCAGCTGGGTATAAATTTAAGGTTACAGGTACAGGATACTTTAGTAGTACTCTATATGGTGAAGCTGATATCATTGCATATTATTCATCTGATGAAAGACTCAAGACTGATGTTACCAGAATCACTGGCGCATTAGATAAAGTTAACAGAATTGGTGGTTATACGTTTAAATGGACTGATTCATGGCTCGAAGGTAAACCTGAAGAATTTTATGGACCAGATCACACTGAAGCCGGTGTTATAGCTCAGGAAGTACAAGAAGTTCTCCCTGAAGCTGTAAGGGAGAGAATAGATGGATACCTAGGTGTACAGTATGATCAACTGGTACCACTCCTAATTGAATCTATCAAAGAATTGACAGACAGAGTCAAGCAGCTGGAGGACAATAATGGGTAATAGTATTGATAATACAGGGCAGATAAAGCTCAGAGGTGCTGATGACACTGACAGCATTGGATATTTTGCTGGTAACGGTGGTGGCACCAATATGAGTCTGTCTGCCAGATCAGTTGCAGATCACCAGAATCACTGTATGCCTAATAATGATGGAAGTGCACCTTATAAAATGAGTGAGTATCGTAGTGCTCATAAATTGTACGGTCTCGCTGCTACTGTTGTGCAAAATTATTGCCGACCGGAGGCGGAAGGAAATCGCGGTGGGTTTAAATATGGTATAGTAGATCTAACTCTCACAACTTACGCTCAAAGTGATGCAAACGCTACACCGTATTATTATGCTAGATCTGTATATCATGGGAATAGCCAGCAGTCTAATGGTTGGATTAGCAGCGGATCTAATACAACATACCAATTTTCTGACCTACATAACAACACTGGTGATAGGACTTGGTATTTTTACATGAAAGATAATAACGGTTGCGGTGCGGGTGATAGCTCTTCGGGCAGTGGTCCAGGTTACGGCACCTTAGCAGCTGCGGAGATCGTAGACGCTAGTGTAACGGTACCTGATCATTATTTAACTTCCGATAACCGTTTAAAGACAGATATTAAGTATATAGGTAAATCTGGGAAGGGGTATAATATATATTCATTTGCATATAGAACAAATCCAAACAGAAAATTTTCCGGTGTAATGGGTAAAGAGATACAAGAGGTATTGCCAGAGGCTGTGTTGATAGATGACAATGGTTACATAAAAGTCAATTACAGTATGCTTGACGTTGAACTGACTGAGATATCATGACTATAAGAGAAGCAATAGAAAACGCCTTACCGTGGGTATATGTAAAGGTTACATATAGCACTGATATAGATAAAGAAGAACGCACTGTGGTGCACTGCACACTTAATAGACTCCTTGTAGCTGAAAATTTGCTGACAGATGGTAAACTGTTCGATGACGGTAGTAAGAAGTACAAACTAACAGGTGATAAAATCTGGGTTTGGGATATTAGAAATAAAGACTATATTGTTCTCGATTGTGCTGAGGATAAAATAGATGAATTTGAATTTATGTTCCTACCCTCTGAAGTGGGACCTAATTACTTCACGAATCCGCAAACTGATACAGAGAGTAAAGAGGTGTTTGAGTATTTAAAAGATGTGTGTGACTATATACCTCAGTGTTGTAATCACTTCTCTACACTAAAGCCTAATTTGACAAATGTAGAAAAAATAGAACACTTCCTAGAATCTCATAACAGAAAAACGTATGAGATTATGGATCTTAAATGGTCTGAAGTATACGAACCAACAGATGAGGTTATGAAGCGAGCTCGAAGTAATTGGAAAAATGCAATTATATCAGCTAAAGATGATGCTATAAAATATCTCGATAATGAGATTGATGCTATCGTGGAAGCGGATGGACCAGTAGAGGAGATTGAAGCTGTACAGGATATTAAAAAACTGTTAAACGCATTACCTAGCGAATTAGACTTAAATATACATACGACACCTCAAGAATTAGGTAAGTTCTGGCCACCGTTATTATTACCACCTCCTGACTTCGTTATTAAGTAATTATATGAACGTATATGTAGGATGGGATAGCAGAGAACCTATAGCCTACGACGTTTGTAAGTACTCTATTAAAAAACATTGTAGCTTGGCTAAAGTTAAACCGTTAAAGTTAACTGATTTACGCTATAATTTAATGTATAGTAGACCTGATGACCCTCTATCATCAACTGAATTTACGTTCAGTAGATTTCTAGTACCATATCTTAATGACTATAAAGGATGGGCGGTATTCTGTGATTCTGACTTTTTGTGGCTCCGTGATATCTATAATTTATTTGAGTTAGTAGATGACAGGTATGCTGTGATGGTTGTTAAGCATGATTATAAGCCAAAACAGGTAACAAAAATGGACGGAAAGGTGCAACACCAATATCCTAGAAAAAATTGGTCATCCATGGTATTGTGGAATTGTGAACACTCTTCAAACGAGAAAGTTACACGAAAATTAGTAAATACTGAAACAGGCCAATATCTTCACAGATTTATGTGGTTAGAGGATCATGAAATAGGTGAGGTGCACCATACATGGAATTGGTTAACAGACTGGTACCAGGAGCCAAAAGACGGCCACCCTAGAGCACTGCATTATACCGCTGGAGGTCCGTGGCTTGATAATTACAGAAACACAGCTTATGCAGACATCTGGAATAGATATCATCAAGAGTACATTGATGCGTGTGACCATAAATCCGATTGAGCTATGTAACCGAAAATGTGTATTTTGCCCTCGATCGGACCCGTCAGTGTACCCGAATCGAAATCTTCGCATGTCAATCTCAACCGCCACCAAAATCGGTGAAGATTTGAGAGATATACAATATACTGGTGAAGTGTTTATTACAGGGTTTGGAGAACCACTACTACACTCGCAGTTACATAAATTATGCAAGGCTATAACAAACAATAACTGTTCATTTAAATGTGTCACTGTCGTAACTAACGGAGATATGCTAACACGAGACACTGTTAAAGATCTTCGAGATAACGGTGTAACAAATATTATTGTCTCTATGTATGATGGACCTGACCAGATTGACGCTCTCAAAGAAGTAATTGATGATATATTACCATACACCTTGCGTGAGAGGTATCACAGCTCTAATCAAGACTATGGTATAGAGAATATGAATAATAGAAGCGGGTATGTTAAAACGAGGCAGATAAAAGAACAATATAATGATGTGTGCTATTTACCATTCAATAAGTGCCAGGTTGATTGGAACGGTGACATATTGCTATGTGATCAAGATTGGGGACGCAACGGGGTCATAGGAAATATTCATGATTCATGTATAAGTGATATTTGGATTTCAGATGAAATGAAACGATATAGAACAAATTTAATTGCTTCTGATAGATCACTATCACCTTGTAACAAATGCGACGTCAACGGAAAGGTGTATGGAAAGGAGCAATTTGATATTTTAAGACGGTGCTATGAAAGCGATAGTAGTAGGTAATTCATCTAGTGTATTGGATGCAAAAAATGGGAATCTGATTGACTCTTTTGATAAAGTCATCAGGTTAGGTAAATTCGTTATCTCTGGATATGAAGATTATGTAGGCACTCGTACAGATATATGTATAACGAGATGGGGTAAATATATCAACATTGACCCCGTAGAGAGAGACACTATAGGTGACGTATGGTTTCCACATCCAGAACCACCAAATAAATTTAGCGATAGGTATGGTTCAGCCGCTGAGCATGCATGTAATTTACAAGAATATAATATTACTAATGAGAAGTACATAGACATACAAGATATGTGTACGGAATTAAAGACTCCCGATATTACGCTAGGAACAGCAGGTGTAATGATGGCAGGCGAATATTTACCGACATATAAATTGTATATTACAGGTTATTCTTTAGACATGAGTGATACTAGATTCAGCGGTAAGTACTGGGACACTGATATCAAGCAGTGGAATGATAATCACAATATATTAACTGAGACTATGCACATTAGGCGGTTAATAAATAATAATGATGTTTGTGAGCTTAAGTGATGTGAAAATAGACTCAGCCGCTATATACTATTTAGTTGTAGAGCAATTTTACGGTAAGCATGATTTAGGATATGACATATATGCCAAACATAAAAGTAAAAAATGCTTATATAGATATTTGCGCTTAATTAGAAGCTTTGACAAACACGGATGGATTGATAATTATCAAATAACTAACGAGGATGTACTATGGTGGTTCTACAGTAACCCAGGTCGAAAAACATTTGATAGTAACAGGTATCATAATTCAGTCTTTTTAACTCCTAATTATGATATTTTAAACGGTAAACACAGAGTAGCTATTGCGATATGGCACCAAATTTCTAAAATACCGTGCATTATTGATGATAGATACATAGAACTTCGTAGTTTAGAAAATAAATTTACATCTACAGAAAATAAGGTAATTAATGATGCCACACAGCGTATGCATAATAGGTAATGGTCCAAGTGCCGCTAAGGAGAGCAACGGGCAGTTTATTGATAGGTGTGATGTTGTAATCCGAATGGGTAATTATGTTATTGACGGTTACGAAGACTGTGTCGGGTCAAAAACTGATGTATACGTATCTAGATGGAAAAAACTAGAACGCAATTTTGATAGAGTAAGAAAAATTGATATTTGGTTGGCATATCCCTCTCCACCTCATGATTGGTGTTCACATTACCCCGGTGTAGCGTCTACACATAGAAATTCTAGAGCAGTAAAAGATTTAAATGTGACTTATATACCCGAAGATGTGCAGTTAGCATATAAGGACATATACTACCCATATAATGGGTTACTCGCAACCTCATCTGATCGGAGATGTAATTTTAATATTCCTGACACTGGCACTGTTGCCATTGATATGGCATGTTATATCTTTACCAACTCAAAGATATATGTTACTGGGTTTGATGGATATTTTCTAGATACAGGGTATTATTTTAATAGACAACGACAACTGTATAAAGATTATGTAAATGTGTCTCCAATATTACAGCAGTATACTCAGTTCAAGAAATTAGTATCAACAAAAAGGATAAATGTATTATGAATGGGTTATTAGATAATGTCAATAAAAGCCATGTGAGCACGTACCCGTTTACTCATATTAGTAAGGATCACGTTCTACCGCAAAAGTTATACGATGACCTCAATAAAACGTTTCCTGAGCAGTTAATTATAGATAAAGGCTCACATCCTGAGCCTGGAAAATACAGTCTAAGCTTTGCTAAAATCGACGTAAATGACGTAACAGACATATGGTATAATTTTTTAGAATATCATACTACTCAATATTTTGTTGATAGGTGTTTATGTTTATTTGGAGACCATATAATAAAGAAAGGGTTAGGTGTGTATAGTGATCTCCGAAAAGGTAATTTTGGTATAAGATATAGTGATAAGCCAAAGTCCATAAACATAGATGCTATGTTTATTTTAGAAGACCCTCATAAACACACACAGCACCATTCTAGGTCACCTCATTATGATAAGTGTAAGAAAATATGCGGTATACTCTTTTATATGAAGAGAGTTGATGACCAAAGCAATGGACGAGATTTTTTAATGTATGAAACGTCTCAAGATACGCAGTATGACGGTGTGTACGTGAAAAATAAGGACAGCTTAAAAATAGGTAAAACGGTAGAGTATGGTAGCAATAATTTTGTATGTTTTCCTATGAGTCCAGAAACCGCCGTTCATTGTGCTGGCTCATTCGAGTGCGACCACCCGTCACCTAAAAATAGAAGAAGGTATGTAGAGGTACTTATTGAGATAAAATGAAAACTGTAGTTATAGGTAACGGTCAATGTGCATTAAATAATCGGAATGGTGAATTTATTGATAAATGTGACAGGGTCGTACGAGTTAATACTTTCACAGTTGACGGGTATCAGAGTTACGTAGGTTCTAAGTTGGATGTATATTGCGCTAAATGGCATAAGATAGTTTATCGAATTCATGACCATAATGAGTTTTGGTTTCCTCATCCAAAACCACCTACAATGTGGCACGCTCTAGGTGGGAAGAAGGAAATAACGGAGCGCGACCATGTAGAGAATATAAAAGCATTTAACTTATACAAACCGGATATCAGATTTCTATCTAATAAGAGTAGGCGGTTATTAGATAAAAATTTTAAAAATGGAGAACCATCAGTAGGTATTATAGCCATCCAAATGGCTATGGACAATTTTGACGTTCCTATATATACCACAGGATTTGATTTTATGACGTCTGGCTGGTATTGGGACCCGTCACATGATTGTACTGCTGATTTTAGAAATTGCATTCTCGAAGAGATGAGCTATTATAAGAAGCTAGAAGCTAAAGGCCACATCATAGACATTTCTAAGTAATGAAAAGAACATCATGGAGAGATAAAAAATTTGTACGTAAGTTTCTTGGCCTGGATCGCAACGAAAACTTTGATTTTGTATTACGTGATAGATACAGAGAATTTTACAAATGCTTAACACCTGAAGATATTGTACTGTACCCTGACTTACCTAAAGCTTATAAAGCGCTAAGTGCCACTATAAACATTGAACCAAATAAATTGCTTTTGTGTAACGGTTCAGAGCAAGGTCTTAAAATACTATTGGAATATTTTAAGCTGCAAAACTGCAAGTCATTAAAATACTGGAACCCGACATTTCAAATGACCGGAGTATATGGTGAGATATATTCTTACGACTGTAATGTTACTCAGTACACATATCACAATAATAAGTTTACAACAGCTACTAACGCTACAGGATATGATGTTGTTTATATCGTCAATCCAAATAACCCTACAGGTACAAGAATCACTAATAGTATTGTAGAGAAGTTATGTCAACATAATAAAAATGTTATCGTTGATGAAGCGTATTATGAATTTAATAATTATTACACATCTGAGCACCTGGTAGATAAGTATGACAACTTATACATACTACGAACATTAAGTAAAGCAGCTGGAGGCGCAGGTATGCGTATAGGTTACATTGTTACACAACCTAGTAATATAGACTGTGTTAGCTTAACCAAGCCGGCATATGAGATATCTGGTGTAGGTGTTAAATTTATTCAATACATATACGATAATCCTGATATGATAGAAGAGTCAGTGAGTCGACTAAAAAAAGCGAAGCGTCAAATTGAGAGTAAATATAAGTGTATACCGTGCATAGGTAACTATGTGCTTATGACATACACTGCTAAGCTTTGGAATGAGCTTTCGAAAATTGCTGACGTTAAGCTGATTGAAGTCAGTGAAAGAAAGTTTATTCGAATGACTGTGACTAATCATAAGGATATTATCGAATGAAAGTAGCTATCATTGGTAACGGGGGATCTATTCTTAATAACAAGAATGGAAAATTTATTGATAGTTGTGATAAAGTCATTCGAATGAAGCAGTACGTTACTGACGGTTATGAGGAGTATACTGGTACGAAGGTGGATATATATGCTAGTAAATGGTTTAGTTGGTTTGAGAACAAGCCACCATATCACCCTAACGACATGAGCCACGTTAGTGATGTAGATGTATATTGGTTCATGTTCTGCGATCCGTACAAGAAGCATCACCCTAGAAATTCCTATTTAAAGAACTATCTTGAATACAGTCTTAAAAACGATACACCTCTTAAAGATGGTGATATTGAAACACACGAAAAATATCTAAACCACTTCGAACTACCTACAAGTAAAATTCGGTACTACCCATATACATTAATTAATAAGCTTTCCTATAAGCTAAAATTGCCATCAAAAATAATTAAAGATAAAAAAGGTAAACCAGTATTGATAGAGCCATCAGTTGGTATAAGAGTGATCCAAGCAGCATTGTTGCGGTTCCGTGATGCAGAAATATATATAACCGGGTTTGACTGTTTTCTACAATCATCATGGTATTGGAACCCGGATCATATCATTAATAGTGATCATAATTATATGAACGAGAGAATATATTTGAATACCTTGATGCGACAAAATAAATTAATTGATATAAGTGATGATCGGATTTCTGTGTGACATAAACTTACCTAATTACAGGGATAATTTAGATGCCTATCAATACCTTCACGGTAAGCACAGCGCTACAGGTTACTACTATTGGATATTAAAAAATCACGGATTAGATGTATACATGGTATCGCCTGATGATGATTTAACTAAATTTGATACAATTGTATATCACTACGATAACAGAGACATTATAGATTTTAATGCATATAAGACTATACAGGTTGTTACTGATAGACCGTGTGTCGACAACACGACACTATATATTGCAGCTAATAGAGGTATTCTGCAACCTACAAAAGATATCGAAACTATAAAGAGGTATGGTATTGAGAATGCCTTGAATACGTGGGTGCAAGATAAGAGTAAATGGCACTTTATTCATTACCCACCTACATTTAACGTTAAGAAGTGTGAACCTTCTTTTCCTCCGAAGTGTTTTAAGTATGTCGGTCGGCAACATACCATGATACCAGAAATGCTAGAGCAACAGTTTATCGATAAATGTCGCTCTTATAATATTGATTTAATATTTGATTTTGAAAACGACAATAATGTAGGTAATGAAGATGTCTATTTTTGTGTAAGGAGAACTAATTATCTAGGAAAAGTGACAGGACGAGAAGCTAATTCAGGTAAATACGGTCACCGCACAGCTAATAGGTTATATCAAGCCTGGTATATGAACACTCCAGGTATATTCAATATATCACCTGAGATGGCAGGGTTGAGAGAAAGTGAATTAGATTTTTTAATTGCTAATGATGAGAATGAGTTTTTAGATCAAGCTATTAGATTGACAGAAGACAAAGAGTTATTTTATAGAATGGTTGAACATTATAAGACTAAAACAACTGATAATCCTTATTGTGATGTACAAATTGTCGTTGATCAATGGCAAGAAGCTTTTAGGAAGGTAGATAAATACTAATATGGCCACATTAGATCAGTTAGCATCAGCTACTACTATTGCATTAGATGTAGAGAACGATAGAGAAATTGAAAAAGACATTGGTAATATTGTTGATCATGTTGAGAAGTACAAAAAACGTATAGCTTTTATCCGTAAACATAATAGACGTAGCTGTGTTATGTGTGATATTCGGCAAGCTAGACGTGAGTTTGTTGAACAAGTAGGCCCTCTCCTTTAAATATATTCGGTGGCAGCTATCAAAAAGCACATGGAGAATAGGTATAGCAGATACACTATAAACTCAGAAAGAGATACATTCAAAAATTGTTTGAAAGGGTTATCTGTTATAGAGCTGTGTATCACTGAGCTATGTACTAGAAAGTGCAGCTTTTGTCCTAGACATAATCCTGACGTATACCCTAACCAGAAACTATTTATGTCTATTGATACTATGAGAAATATTGGTATCAAATGTAAGGAGAGTAATTATGAGTGCGATTTTCATATTTCCGGATTTGGAGAGTCACTAACTAACAAAAACTTTTATAAACTAGTCACAGAGCTCAGATCACACTTACCTGATAATAGAATAGCGCTAACATCTAACGGTGACTTATTAACAGTAGATGTCATTAAACAGATATATGATAGCGGTGTAACATATATGATTATTAGCTGTTACGATGGACCGGAGCACAAAACGAAATTCGAAAAAATGTTTACAGAGAATGGTATTGAGGATTATGAGATACGAGAGCTGTGGTTTAATCCTGATGAGACCACCGAAGATTTGATGAATAGGAACAATTTTAATAACAGATCAGGAGCTGTAGACTTTGAACACTTGCAAGGAGAAGTATATGTTGAGCGACCGTGTAATTTACCGTTTTATAAATTAGTGTTAGACTGGGATGGGTCAGCATTGTTGTGTTGCAATGATTGGTTTAGAAGGCATAAAGGTTTCGGAAATATTAACAATAATACATTAGAAGAAATTTGGTTCGGTAGTGAGTTTACTAATGTTCGAGAAATGCTATCTAAAGGTGACCGATCTGGATCAGCGTGCAAATATTGTAACATCGAAGGGACAATGGTCGGAGAAGCCAGTGTAAATTTGTTGATGAATAAATAATTACAGTGAACACTACCACTTACATACTAACAGGAGGGAAGACTGCTGATAGTGTGTATATTGATGGAAGTATAGCGTTCACGTTAAGCTTTGCTAACATCCTATCCACAGGTCATTATAGTGGTACTCAATACAGCTATCTCAAATGCCTTGTTCAATTTAGTGATGATTCTGCTATACATACGGTACACAGTCTCACTGACTGGTATCAATTAGCAGATAAAACCCTAACACATACCTTCTATCCAACTAGTGAATATGTTACATCCCATACAGTTAATGTAACAGGGTTTAGAACAGACCTTTCTGTTGATAATTATAGCATAACGTTAAACCAGCGTAAGACTAATATTCTGGATTATGGTAAGTATAAAATTATTAACACTAGGTTGATGACTAATGATTCCGGGAAGAACGAATTGTTAGTCACATTAGAGTTACAAGATCCTCGCCACATAGCTAATATCGTAGTACCGTATGATAAGGTTATTGTTATTGGTGATACTGGAGATCAGATAGTACCAGGTGTTATGAGAGAGTGGCATCTCAGGACAGAGAGATATAGTGATGTAGGTGAGTACCAAGCAATTGTTACAGAGAATCATAGAGATTACATTATGCGAGAAATTGACCTAGTTATTATAGTGATTGGTACAGAAAATCACGGTCACTATAATACAACCGGTACCACTTCAGAGTGTATTGTGGGTGCGATACATAACGGGGCTACAATGATAGTAGTTCCTGAAGATAGTACATATCTTCAGAATGCCACAGTGCTGCTTAACCGTGGTAGAGAAACTTACTAATTAATATAAATATTTGAAATATGGCAAACTTTACAATCAGCCAATTAACGACTAAGCCTGCAAGCTATGCCATAGTAGGGACAGACTTATTGCTACAGACTACAGGTACAGCCACACCCTTCCTGTCGTCAATTAAATTAACAAATAATGATTATATGCATTATTTGTCTCAAAGTTTTGGTACCTTATCAGCCACCGGTACTACATATACAAATTATTTCGCAGGCAGTGTCGGGATTGGGACTAGTTCACCAAGTACTAAGCTACATGTTGACGGTACTGTACAGTTTGATAGTTTGCCTACCTCCGACCCAGGAGTTGCTGGACAGTTATGGAACAGTTCAGGTGATCTTAAGATAAGTACCGGTTAGAGTCATTGGTTGCACTTCTTGCCCCCGTAGGTATAATGAATAAATACTTACGTGGACACATTTAAACTAACACCACAAGCTAAGCAAGCTCTTTCTATGGCAAAGAAAGAAGCTCAATTGCTTAGAAATAGATACGCTGGTACAGAGCACCTGTTATTAGGTCTTCTTAACATTGGTGATACTATTATTACCGATACGCTGGATCAGCTGTATGTCGACATTGAAGAGCTTCGAAGTATTATATATGACAACATCTCTCAAGAAGGAGACGATACGGTATCTATTGACGAGATTCAATATACACCTCGTGTAGATAAAGTTATTGAGTTAGCTGTTAATGTAGCTAAAAAATTAGACCGGCCTAAATGTGACATTGAGCATATCTTCTTAGGCCTGCTATATGAGCCAGACGGTGTTGCGAATAATATACTAGGCAGTTTAGGGGTAAGTTATAAGAAGGTTAGATCTCTTGTAGATAAAGAGGTTGGTGGTAATTTGGATGATAGTGAAGAGACTACTATTGTAGATCGTGATGATGATGAGATTTTAACTCTTAAGAATTTAGCAAAGTTCGGTGTCAATTTAACTAAGCTAGCAGCTCGGAATAAAATTGACCCTGTAATTGGTAGAGATGTAGAAATCAATCGAATGATTCAAGTTCTATGTCGAAAGACTAAAAATAACCCTGTCTTAATAGGAGAAGCAGGTGTAGGTAAGACTGCTGTAGTTGAGGGTTTTGCTCAAAGAGTTATTTCTGGAGATGTACCAGAAGCATTGGCAGATAAGCACGTGATTAGCTTAGACTTACCTGCGATGGTTGCTGGTACAAAATATAGGGGTCAATTTGAAGAAAGGATGAAAGCAGTCATCAATGAGATGAAAAAGTGTAGAAATGTTATCCTATTCATTGACGAGCTTCATATGATGGTAGGTGCAGGGTCAGCTGAAGGGGCAATGGATGCTAGTAATATTCTCAAACCCGCACTTGCCCGCGGTGAGATGAAGTGTATTGGTGCCACAACCTTTGATGAATATAGAACCAGTATTGAGAAAGACAGTGCACTGGAGAGAAGATTTCAGTCAGTAGAAGTAAATGAACCATCTCTAGAAGATGCTATGCAGATTCTTAAAGGCATTAAGCCAGTGTATGAGAAATTTCATAACGTTAAGTATACTGACGATGCGTTGAGAGGTGCAGTGGAGCTATCCAAGAGGTATATTACAAATAGGAACTTACCCGACAAAGCGATTGATGTTATTGATGAAGCTGGTGCTAGTACTAATAGCACAGATCATACCATTAAAGATCTAAAGACTGTACAATCTAAATTTAATCGCTTTAAGCGTAAAAAAGAAAATCTAGTCGCTGGTCAACAATTCGAGGAAGCTGCTACATATAAGCAAAAGGAAGACGACGCTCGAAGAGAATATGAGCTCTTGTTAAATGAAAGAAAAGAGAAGAGAAAGAATTCTGTTACTATTGACGAAGAAACAATACGAGGTATTGTTAGCCACATGGCTGGTGTGCCTGTTGATAGTAAAGAGAATAGTTACGTAAGTAAGATAATGAAGTTAGAGGGTAATGTTAAAGATGCTGTAATTGGTCAGGATCATGCTATTAAACTTATCTGTGACTCTCTAAAGCGTTCAGCAGCTAAGCTACAAGATCCAAACAGGCCAATTGGATCATTCTTATTTCTAGGGTCTACTGGTGTAGGTAAGACATATTTAGCTAAGACTATCTCGGAGCACGTCTTTGGTGGAGCTGATAATATAGTGCAAATTGATATGTCTGAGTTAATGGAGCAACATTCAGTTTCTAAGCTTATCGGGTCACCACCTGGGTATGTTGGTTATGGTAGAGGAGGTAAACTGACTGAGAAGATTAGACGTAAACCATACTCTCTAGTACTATTCGATGAAATTGAGAAAGCTAATAGCGAAGTCTTGCATATCCTTTTACAAATTCTAGAAGAAGGAAAGGTAACTGACGGTGAAGGTAGAGTTATTAACTTTAGAAACACCATTGTTGTCATGACGACTAACATTGGAGCAGAAAAGGTTCAATCTCCAGAACCTCTAGGCTTTGTAACACCTACTGAGAGTGAGAAGAAAGTCATGGCTGTTGACAAGGCTATTGAAGAGGTTAAAAATCAATTCAAACCAGAATTTATCAATAGGATTGATGAAATGGTTGTATTCAATAATCTTACAAAAGAACACATTGGTGAGATCGTTAACTTAAACTTTAAAGTATATATTGACAGGATTAAAGCAGAGCACGGTATTACTGTCAAATTAGCTGACACAGCTCGAGATCTCTTTGTTGAGAAAGGATATGACGAAAAATACGGTGCACGTGAACTGAAAAGAACAATTCAACGGTTATTTGAAACACAGATGAGTATTCAACTACTTAAAGGCAAGTATGTGGAAGGTGATTCAGTAACGTGCTATGCACGCGATGGTGAGCTCAAATTTAAGAAACGTTAATCACCGTGATATATATCAACATCTTTCACTTTGGCTCGTTTGAGAGCAAAGTATAATTCTAATGCCTTTTTGGCATATTTCTTCTCAAACCACATTGCGTCAACTTCCAGAGGGTTATCAGCATACTCAGCATCATCTGTAGACTCATATGTTACGTCAGATGCATCTTTGCGAAATATAACCTCCTGCATGCAGTGTCTAAACTCATGTACTAGATGCTCAAAGAAATAGTTTAATCGACCTTTCCTCGTCTTACCCCTTCGATGTTTCTCAGTAATACCGGCAATGAGAATATGTTTGCTACGAAAGTTGTATTCTGAATCAGCTTTTCGACAGTCTATGTCGAGCGACATATTGACTATTTCGATTTTTTTTCGGCTATCAATGTATTGAGCTATAAAGTTTAGAACTTCTTGGACTCGGATTAAGTCGATATTGTCACGTCTGCAGTATCGCTGCGCTCTTTCGGTAGGTTTGAGATTCACGACAAGCATACCTGTATTATACCACCCATAATTAGTTATTCAACAATACAGTTGCAATTCGAAGTCCTCGCCACTATTATATTTACATATGCAAATGACATACGTTGCCACCATTCGGAATACTCGAACCAAGGAAACCAAGGCCGTTACTGTAGAGAACGACAGTCCTATGCAGGCACATAAGCAAGTAATGTGGGAGTATACTACAAACGATGAGGATATTCTTAATATTCGAGATAATGAGGGTAAATTAGTATTTGACTTAAACAAAGGTTTTAAATAGAATTATGCAAAAAAAATTATTAGACGCACTAGCATCTCACTACCAGGCTAAACTTCAGAAAGCGGAAGCTACGCTGTTGGTATATCTATCCAATCCGTCCGGAATCGGTGAACATCCACAAGTTGTAGACGAATTAGTCAAGCAAGTCGATGATATCGCGCATGCTAAACTAGCTCTAGGTACATTAGGTGATATGGTTCAAGTAGACACCGAAGGTACTGATCAACCAGCCGCGGAATAATTAATTCCCTTTTCCTGTTGCACTCCCCCCGGGGAGTTCCTATAATATATGGAGAAGTTAGGAATTAACAAGTATGGCAACACAAATGATAAACGATACTAGGACCGAGCTTATTTCGCTCGATGAACGCATTGGAGTTGACGTGTCAAAAGCGCGTGGCTTTAATGACTTAATGGAAACTGCTGGATTCGATTTCGAAATGGAAAAGGTTCCAGTTCACACTCCGGAAGGAGATGAAGTACCCGGTAACTTCGCTATTCGTCGACAAGACACCAAGCGAATTTTTGCCGTCATGCGTCGCCGTTATAACCCTGTACCACTTAAGGATATGTTTAGCCCATTTCATGATATGGTACAAGAGTTTGGCGCTGAATATGAAAATGCAGGCATCATCGATGGTGGTAAGAAGTGCTGGATTGCAGCTCGGCTGCCAAAAGGCTTCACTATCGAAGGGCGACCAGATGACAAGGTGGAGAACCGAATCATGGCTCTTGCTGCTAATGATGGCACGAAGCGTAATGCTTATTTGTCACTAGCACACCGTATTGTTTGTAACAATCAAATTCAAACAATCTTTCAAGCTGCTAATCAATCCGATTGGAGTATTTCACATACTAAGAATTGGTCTGATCGTTTAGAGGCTGCCCAGAACGGCTTCCATGCCGCTCTTAGAGGTAGCAAGGAGTTTGAGCGCAATGCTAACAAACTGAACAAGATGCAAATTACCTCTGATGAGGTTCGCGGATTCGCAAATTTGCTTCTACCTGATCCTCCTCGTAAGAAGGGTGAAGAGGTACGTGAAACATCCCGACTGGTTAACCGCCGTGAGCAGATCGTTGACCTGTTCCTGGAAGGTGAAGGGAACAGAGGTCTGACGCGTTGGGATGCGTTTAACGGTCTGACTGAATGGGTCAACCACCACAATAACATTAACAAGCTCGAAAAGCACGGTCGTAAGGCTGCAGAGCGTCGATTTGTTAACTGCTTGCTTGGTGGTCCATCCGATCAGATGATGCAAAGAGGGATGAGTATTCTTCTGGATGAGAAGAAGTTCAAGAAGATCCCATCTCCGGCTCTTAACTAGAGGGTCGACCCCGGTCGCCCTTCGGGGCGGCCATTTTTTTTTGTTATGAAGAAAGCAATTATACTATTAATGCTGTTACCATTCGCATGTAGTGGTGATCAAGTTTTAACTTATGAAGAGCGTATCTGTGCACTAACCATTCTAGGTGAAGCGCGTGGTGAGAAACAAATCGGAATGTATGCTGTGGCATGTGTAATTCGAAAGCGTATGGAGCAAGATAATATCTCCGCAGACAAAGTATGCTTAAAACCTTACCAGTTCGAGACTTGGAGCGCTGGAAAGGGTAAGGTTAAGAAGGAGCGTGAGCTATACTATTTATGGAAATCGAAAAGTATGATGTACGCTCGACAACTAGCTAGACACGTATGCAGATCTGATATTAAGTTAATAGATATCACTGAAGGAGCTGACCATTTTATGCGTGTAGATTGTAATCCAGATTGGATAAAAGGAAAAAAGCCTGTTACTATCATTGGCAATCATAAGTTCTTCCGACTAAATGATTGAAATGAGGATAGGCATTGTAGGTAACGGATACGTTGGACAAGCAACATCACTTCTAAGTAACAAAGACACAGATCTATACATATATGACATAGATCCAGACAAGAGGGTTCCCAATAAAGACCTATCATTGCAGTCAGTAGCAAATGACTGTGACATAGTGTTTGTCTGTGTTCCAACCCCTATGGATATGTCTACGGGTAAATGTCACACAAACATTGTGGAGAGCGTAGTATCTGACCTAAAGAACCATAATTCTAACGTTAATATTGTAGTGAGATCTACTGTACCTGTAGGTCTCTGTGATTCGTTAAATGTAAACTTCATGCCTGAGTTTTTAACTGAGAGAAACTGGAGAAACGATGTCCGAACATGCGTTGATTGGGTAGTAGGCTGTAGCGGTGATGATGAATTTCAAGATAAGGTTCGGACATTATTTAAGTATGCAGCTAGACACAATAAAGTAAACCCTGGCTTTAGATTACACTTTATTGGGTGCCGAGAAGCTGAGCTATGTAAGTACGCACGTAATGTATTTCTATCAACAAAAGTGTCATTCTTTAACGAGATGCATCAATTTTGTGAAGCAGCAGGTATCGACTATGAGTCAGTTCGCTTACTGACTGGATTAGATCCTCGTATCGGTGAAAGCCATACGCAAGTACCTGGCCCTGATGGTAAGAAGGGATTTGGTGGTACGTGTTTTCCGAAAGATACTAGCTCTCTATATATGCAAATGAAAAACGTTGGTGTTGAGCCAATAGTTATTGACGCAATTATAAAGAGAAATCAGACAATTGATCGTCCAGAAGAAGACTGGAAAGACGATAAGGGTAGAGCTGTCATCTAATTGGGTTGAACTTCCCTATAGTGTGAGCTAAGTATTTGCAACATGAAGCTGATTAAAACTACTCTCCTATCGTTGCTTATTGCTGGATCAAGTCTGGCGCAAGAAGCCAAGAAGACAACCGCGGATTATCTCCAAGATGTATCCGTGACTATTCGATCTGAAGGTACCTGGTCCGCAGGTGAAGGTTCAGGCGTAATTTTTTCTAGAAAAGACAAAGACGGTAACACTGTCAATTTTGTATGGACTGCTGCGCACGTGATTGACAATTTACGGACAGAGAGGAAAGTTATCGTTAACGGTGCACCTCGTACTGTCGTAACATTTAAGGATGCAAAGATCATTAAGGTCATTCGTCAAGGTGGTAGAGCAGTTGGTCGCTTAGAACTAGATGCAGAGGTATTAAAATACTCTGATGCTGATGATGGCCATGACTTAGCACTACTCAAAGTACGTAAGCTCAATTTCGTAGATGACACAGTTAAATTTTATCTAGATGAAACTATTCCTAAATTAGGAACTGATTTATGGCATGTTGGCTCACTGCTCGGTCAAATGGGATCAAACAGTATGACTGACGGTATCTATTCTCAAACTGGTCGATTGATCCCACAACTTAATAAGCATGTGTTTGACCAAACTACAGTCGCCGCTTTCCCGGGCTCATCCGGCGGTGGCGTGTTTTTGAAGTCCGATGCTCGTTATGTGGGTATGTTGGTAAGAGGTGCAGGAGAGACCTTTAACCTAATCGTACCAGTCCGTCGTATGGTTCAGTGGTGTGAGAAGAATAAGATCATGTGGGCACTTGATCCTAAAATTAAGATGCCAACTGATGCTGAACTTGCAAAAATTCCTGTAGAGGATGTTGGTGCTGACTTCAGTGAAGAGAACGAAGAAAAGAAACGCAAGAAACGTGCTCTTGTGGAGAAGGAATATCCGTTCTTGCTGAGGACAGAGCAACTGAAAGAGCTACAGGTTAAATAACTAGGGGGTGTAGTCGGGTGGAGAACTAAGCGGTCCGAAAGGGCCGCTTTTTTTATGATGGTGGTAGACCTGGTACTGGACCGGACACGGGCATAGGTTGCCTGATTGCTTTTCTGTCCTGTTGATCAAGCGGTCGTTGGATATTTATTTCAATATCTTTCTCTGCACTATCAGAGTCTAAATTTTTCATTAACATCCATGCACCTAAAAGAGTGAATCCACCTATCACCGCCCCAGTCATCGGGTCTTTAAGACCTGCTTCCCACGCATTCCGCGCGGCAGTAGTGAGACCGTCTGCCAAAATTCCCGCCCCCTTCACCGCCATGTCAGAAGCAACACCTACACCTGTATCTACCACCGACCCAGTAATACGGCCTTGATTCAATGCCAGATCAGCGCCAACAGCAGTACCAGCAACTCGCCCTTTGGCTATATTACTAAGACCTGTTTTTGCAGGATCTTTTGTAAATAACCACCTGAGTAGACGATAGAATCCTGAAGCTCGCCCTTCAGTGACCATGTACTGCTCATAAATTAGATGTGAATCTCTATCTCGCATTGCAGCTGTAAATATTTAGTGGATCTTGTTGCATTTGACACTATAATGGCATTAAATACTATTGAGGGGCAGTAATGGATTCGACTTATTGTTGATGATCATGAATTGCACGCCGAGATACCGATGGTCTCGTAAAACTCGGACACAGATAATTGGCAAGAACAAAGTATCTGAACTCTTTGCGAAGGTAGCGGACATGTTCCAAGCTACTCCCAAGCAAGAGCTTGCGCTCGCCTAGATAGGGCGAACGTCGTATAACTGAAGGTTGTAGGTTATATGGCGCAAATACAACCTGCAGTATGGTAACCCTGGCGAGGGCCCATACCAAGTCCTACGCTAGGCTATATGGGGGTCTGCCGGCCTTGACCCATATAGCCGAACTTAAAGGCCGGATAAGCGTGTAGAGGTTGATAGGAGTCACCCTAAGGACGCGGGTTCGACTCCCGCCTGCTCCACCAATTTTTTATGGAAAAGTTGTTTCAATGGTATCTTGACATAATGACCAGCAAATGGGGATATAATATAGCCATTTGGGTCTTTCCACCTCTTGCAATCTGGAAGATAACCGACATCCTCTTCTAATATCATGACTGCTGAAACGTGGCACATTCCTTTAGGACGAAGCTACTACACAGTACAGCAAGCTCTCAATACTATGGATAGCTTTAAGCTCGATCAGAATGATGTACCTTTCATTATCAGACTATTCGAGAATCCAAAATACAATTTACTTCCCGGAGCTGTCACACTAGACAATCATGACATAATTCATGTCCTATTAAGCAGAGGTTTATTAGTCAAAGATGA
>CEUS01268911.1_pt1 | contig 19612 bp, 16 predicted proteins | sample 427031 | NCBI WGS metagenome assembly CEUS01 (sample SAMEA2622837, study PRJEB7988) | marine metagenome | biome: marine biome (ENVO:00000447); feature: marine epipelagic mixed layer (ENVO:xxxxxxxxx); material: "saline water (ENVO:00002010), including plankton (ENVO:xxxxxxxx)" | depth 140 m | reverse complement strand
AAATATTATGAGTGATTATCTCTCAAGTATAGACTCCGTTGTAGTCCGAATAATTACGGATAAACCGGTGAGGAAAACTCCGTACCAGGTCAAAGGGGTTTTTATACGCCAGTACCCTGACCAACCAGTCATTCCAATGTTAGATGGGACATACAGGGACAAATTTCTATACCCTCGAGTACAGGTAAAAATTCTCAATGAACAAATATACATAATAGGTATCCATGAAGGAGTTGAGCCAGTGCTTTCCCTAGTCGAAAAATTTGATATATTTGATTTTGGTAATATAACCTTTGAAATACAAAATACAGATATTGAACAAGTTGACCAGCAATTCATTCAAACCGATCGACTTATTCGCTACAAATTTCTTACACCCTGGGTTGCTTTAAACCAAATGACTGGAGGAAAATATCGATTTTTAACCAATCAGGAAAAACCTTCTTTTTTAAATCGCCTCCTTGGACAAAATATTGTATTTATAGCTAAAGAAGTCGGTGTGAATTTGAATAATAAAGTGTTTACAAAAGTGAAAGTATCCAGTCTATTTCCAAAACCGGTAGATGATAATAAGTGGGGTGCATTTATGGGCGAATTCAAAACAAATTTTGTATTGCCTAACTATATAGGAGTCGGAAATGGTATCACCCGTGGATATGGCACTATTTATGGAATGTTTAATCCGGAGGTATTTTCATTTGATGAAAATGAGCTAGAAAAAGAGAAATCTGAGACAGCAATAGAATCTTTTGCAGAAGATGATGATCAAATAGATAGCATTGAGGCTAATGAATTACCAAAACCCAAACGTCGTGCACGTAAGCACAAATACAAAAAGAACAGTAGCCGGAAAAATAAATCGTTTCGCAAACATAACTCAAAGATTAGGAAAAAACGTAATAGTGGTAGAATTTTTTCGGAAGAATTTGATATTGAACATGATAAGCCTCAAAAAGGAAATATAATAACGGAAAATATAATTGAAGATTCACCTGATGATTCAAAGTTCAATACTGAAAAGCACCATAAGCGACAGCATAAATTTTGAGCTATAAACTAGCGGATCGGATTTATAGAGTCCAGCCATCCTATACATTGCAAATGGCCACTCGAGCCGCAGAAATGCTTTCTGATGGTATAGATGTAATTAACTTTTCAGTGGGTGAACCTGACTTTAATACTCCAACACATATTATAAATGCAGGTAAAAAAGCCATGGATAATGGTTATACCAAGTATACAGCTGGTCAAGGAATGATAGAGTTAAGAAAAGCTATTTGTGAAAAATTAAAACGTGAAAATGGGATTAACTATGATCTGTCAGAAATATTGGTTTCCAATGGTGAAAAGCAAAGCTTGTACAATGTATGCCAAGCCTTATTCAATGAGGGAGATGAAGTAGTTAACTTTGCCCCGTACTGGGTATCATTCCCAGAATTTGTTAGATTGGCTGATGCTGAACCTATTATTGTAAGTACAGTTGCAGAACAGAATTTTGAACCTGATTTTGATGATTTATCATTAAAAATATCTGATAAAACAAAGGGTGTAATTATAAACTCTCCCTCCAATCCCACAGGTGGTGTTTGGGGTACGGAAACTTTAATACGCCTTTTAAAAATGGTGAAGACACACAATTGGATACTGATATCTGATGAATGTTATGAACGACTGGTTTATGATGGTGAATTTGTCAGTGCAGAAAAATTAAATCGTGACTACAAGATTGGAGCAACTGTTGTTACATGTTTCAGTTTGTCAAAAACCTATGCCATGACAGGTTGGAGGATTGGATATTCAGCTGGACCTAAAGATATTATAAAAGCTATGTCAAAAATTCAAGGTCAGGCAACTTCTTGTGCAAATTCTATTGGTCAAATGGCGGGAATTGAGGCTCTTATAGGTGATCAAAATTGTGTTATTGAAATGCGTTCTAAGTTTCGAGAAAGACGAGATTATATTGTTCCTTTACTAAACGATCTTCCAGATGTCTATTGTGCAGTTCCTGGCGGTGCTTTTTATGCCTTTCCGGATTTCAGTCCCTATCTTGGCAGAAAAGCGGATAATAAAATATTGAAAGACACTTTTGGTATTTCTGAGTATATTCTTAGTTCGGCCCGGGTGGTTACGGTCCCAGGTGATGGCTTTGGCGCTCCAGGGCATATACGGTTTTCTTATGCTACCAGTAAGCAGATTATTAAGAAAGGAATAGAAAGAGTCAAAATCGCTCTTGAAAAAATTATTTAAGGAATAAAATTATGAAAAAAGGAATTCATCCGGAGAATTACCGCTTAGTTGTTTTTAAAGATACATCCTGTGATTATGCTTTTCTAACCCGGTCCACTGTGGAAACCAAAGAAATAATAAAGTGGGATGATGGAAATGAATATCCTTTATGTAAAATTGAGATATCGGATAAATCACATCCTTTCTTTACGGGACAACAGAATTTAGTTGATACTGCAGGACGAATCGAAAAATTCAATAAAAAATACGGTCGTAAATAAACGGGATCCCTACATGGCTCTGCAATCAGTTTCATGCTGGTTACGGGGCTATTTTTTTGTTTAAATGAATCGCTTTACTGATAATTATGAAACCTTCTATTCTTGTAGGTGGACAGGCTGTTATAGAGGGTGTTATGATGCGTGTTCCTGACGCCTATGCGACTGTAGTGCGAGATCCTGAGGGAATAATACATGTGAATCGAAAGTTGTTTCAATCTGTCAAAGAACGTTCCAGGCTTTGGAGAAAGCCAATTTTCCGTGGTATGGTGTCTATATTTGAAGCCATGAGAATGGGCATTGCAACACTTCAATGGTCTGCTGATATTGCAATGCCAGAAGAAGAGGAAAAAAATAAAATCGCTGAATTATTTTCCACTATTTTTTCTATATGGATAGCTATAATGCTTTTTATGATTGCACCCATGTGGATTACTGCAAAATTTATGAATATTGAAAAAGAAGCCCTGTGGTTCAATTTGGTGTCTGGCGCTTTTCGGATCATGTTCTTTGTTAGTTATTTGCTTATAATTTCTCTCTTGAAGGATGTAAGATGTTTATTCCAATATCATGGAGCAGAACATCAGGTAGTTTATAATTTTGAATCGGGGAATGATATAACTGTGGAAAACACACAATCCTTTCCAACCCAGCATCAACGATGCGGCACCAGTTTTCTTTTTATTGTTTTTCTTTCTACAATTTTGGTTTTTGCGCTGGTAGATACAATTGTTATCTATTTTCTTGGAACAATTCCCTTACCTATCCGCATTTTGTTTCATTTACCTATGATTCCGTTTGTAACTGGTGTTGGATTTGAATTAATAAAATTATCAGTAAGAAGCGATTCTTTATTTTTTAATTTGCTTAAGAAATCGGGATTATGGCTCCAGAAAATCACAACCAAACATCCTGAAGAAAATATGGTGGAAGTCTCTATAACAGCATTGAAAGAAGCCTTAGGCGATATGTACGAGGATATGGCTGGGAAAGAATATACAGCAGAGGCAATCGGGTGATAGATAAGTTAAAAGCCATTATTGAAAAACATTCTCACTTAGCTGAGCTAATGGCAGACCCCGATATTTATAAGAATCAAAGAAAACTTACACCTATTGCCAAAGAACATCGTTCCATGGCAGAAATTGTTATAGTGGGTAAAGAATATATTTCTGTTTTGGATCAGATTACTGATGATAAAGAGATTTTGGAAAGTGATGACGATGATCTAAAAGAGATTGCCCGGGAAGAATTGGATGAGCTTGAATTACAACGAACTACTCTGGAAGATAAATTGAAAATACTTCTATTACCTAGGGACCCAAACGATGGCAAAAACCTAATTTTAGAAATTCGTGCAGGTACAGGTGGCGAAGAAGCAGCTCTTTTTGCTGCGGATCTCTACCGTATTTATATGCGTTATGCAGAGAGAAACGACTGGGTCTTCAAGGTTATTAACTCTAACGATACCGGTATCGGCGGAATGAAAGAAGTTATAGTATCTATGAAAGGTGATAAAGCTTATGGTATGTTAAAATATGAGAGCGGTGTCCACCGTGTACAGCGAGTACCTAAAACAGAAACCAGCGGACGCGTACACACTTCTGCCGCTACGGTGGCCGTGTTGCCAGAAGCAGAAGATATAGATATTGAAGTAAATTCTGTAGATTTGAAAATTGACACCTACCGTGCCAGTGGCGCTGGCGGACAGCATGTAAACAAAACAGAATCTGCAATTAGGATCACTCATATTCCCACAGGGTTGGTGGTAACCTGTCAAGATGAATCATCCCAGCATAAAAATCGTGCTGCAGCATTGAAAGTATTAAAATCACGCTTGTTGGCTGCAGAACAGGAAAAAGTGGCAGCAGAACGGGCTGAAGAACGTAAAAGCTTGGTTTCTACCGGCGACCGATCAGCCAAGATTCGCACCTACAATTTTCCTCAAGGCCGGGTTACGGATCATCGTATTAATTTTACCACCTACCGATTAAATGAAATATTGGATGGTGATATTACAGAGGTTATTGAGCAATTGAAAATCGCGGAACAGCAGGAAATGCTGACTGCGGCAACAACATGAGCCGGAATTATTATTTTTATTGGTTATTAAAAAACTGAATTGTGCATTCGGTCAAAACAGGGAAAAAAAATTGGCTTGTAATTGACCTTATCAACTGGGCCGAATCCTATTTTAAAGAAAAAGGATTAGAGAATCCTCGTAGCGAAATTGAATGGCTTCTACGTTCTGTATTGAATTGCAATCGGATGGAAGTGTATCTCCGTTTTGAAGAACCTCTTTCATCTGAACAGCTAAGTACACTTCGTTCATTCGTGAAACGAAGGCTTAAAAGAGAACCTCTGCAATATATTACCGGTTCTTGTAGTTTTTATGGACGGGAATATCTGGTCAATAAGCATGTTTTCATTCCACGTCCTGAAACGGAACGTCTTGTTGATATTGCCTTGGAAAAAATAAAGGATATTCCGACACCTTCTATCATGGATGTTGGGACAGGATCTGGCTGTATTGCTATTACGTTAGGTATTGAAATTCAAAATGCAAATATTCGAGGAATAGATATTTCTAGGGAGGCCTTGAATATGGCAAAAATCAATTCAAATTATCTTAATACGGAAAATGTTTGTTTTCAGGAAATGGATTTTTTTTTCGAAACTGAATTTGAGCCAGTGGATCTTGTAATATCTAATCCTCCTTATATCCCAGAATATGAATATTCTTCCCTCATGCAGGAAGTTCGTGATTTTGAACCATCTATCGCCCTTACAGATGGAAATGATGGGCTTAAATTTTATAAAAGATTCGCAGAATTAGGTCCATCTATTGTTAAACCCTTTGGGTGGATGATTTTGGAAGTTGGTCTTGGAGAACATCCTAGAAAAGTAGAATCTATATTTAGGTATCATAGTTTCTATTCCCTGAAAACAATTAAGGACTATAATGGTGCTGATCGAGTATTGGTAATTCAGAATCGTCCATGAATTCGATATTGGGACATATTAAACTCCTCCGTCCACTAAACGTTTTCATAGCTGGGTTGGCCATGGTACTCGCATCTGCAATATTGGATGTACTTACTGAGATAGAAACAGTATTCCGAGTGGTGATGGTTGTCTTATGTTATACAGGAGCTGCTAATGCTTTGAATGATGTAGTGGATTACAAAATTGACCTTATTAATTGTCCAATGCGACCAATTCCATCTGGTAATGTGAGTAAAAAATCAGCTCTTTTTATTTCTATTATTCTTTTTTCTGCAGGAAGCTGGTTGTGTCTAGCACTTTCCCAAGATGCTAAAGTGATTGGAATAATAATAGCTTTGCCACTGATGGTATTATACAGCAAAATTTTTAAAGGTTTACCGCTGATCGGAAATATAACCGTTTCTTTTATTTTGGGATTGTCCTTTCTATTTTGTGGTGCAGCATTTAACCAAATGGAAATTATGTTGATTCCAACTGTGTTGGCTTTTGGACTCACCCTGGTTCGTGAACTAGTTAAAGATATTGCAGATATGAATGGAGATAAATCTGCAGGGCTAAATACATTTCCTATCACTGTTGGAATTGATAAAACAATCCAACTCACTATATTTCTTATCGTCTGTGTTGGTTTAGGTGCTTTCATCTTATTTATTGCCGGATATTATAATTATTTATATGGAATTATATTGATTCTTGGCGTTGAGATACCATTGGGTGTAGTGGTAGTTTCTCTGGTAAATAATCCTGGAGTTAAGGCGGCTAAACATAGTGCTAGGCTATTAAAATTCAGCACCATTGCCGGATTAATTGCAATTTATATTGGGACTTTATAATGTCTTCTGAATTTGTTCATCTACATAACCATTCCGATTACAGTTTACTGGACGGTGCTCAACGTGTAGATCAATTGGTTAACACCATTGATGAACTAAATATGGATGCCGTGGCTCTTACTGAACATGGTAATATGTTTAGTGTGATTCCCTTTTATAATCAGGCTAGAGAATCGGGAATCAAACCCATAATAGGCTGTGAAATCTATATTGCTACTGGTAGCAGGTTTGATAAAAAATCCAAAGTTGATGGTGGCTGGGGTAATAACCATCTTGTACTTCTAGCTCAAAATTACACAGGATATAAAAATTTGATGAAACTGGTTACTTTTGGTTACCTTGAAGGTTTTTATTATCGCCCAAGAATTGATATGGCCCTGCTTAAAGAATACAATGATGGACTTATTTGTTTGTCTGCCTGTTTAAAGGGTGAGATACCTGAGAAAATGCTAAAAGGTGATTATGATGGTGCAAAACAGGCAGCTTTGGAGTTTGCAGAAATTTTTCCTGATCGTTATTACCTAGAGATTCAAGACCACGGTATTGCAGAAGAAAAAACTAATATTCTTAACATGAAGAAACTGGCATCAGAACTGGATCTACCTTTGGTGTGTACTAATGATGCCCACTATGCAAAACATAATCATTCAGAAGCGCACGATATACATATTTGTCTAGGTACAGGAAAAACACGCGATGATGTGAATCGGTTGAAATATGCTACGCCTGAATTTTATTTCAAAACCCAAGATGAGATGTTTAATCTTTTCACGGAATACCCAAAGGCAATTGAGAATACAAGAAAGATTGCAGACTCTATTGATTTGGAATTGCCTATGGGAGAATATCATCTACCGAATTTTCCGATTCCCGATGATGCACCGGTAGAGCACCCGGATCAATATCTGAAGATTTTGACTCAGACAGGGGCAGAAAATTTGTATGGAGAAATCAGCCCTGATATACAAAGAAGGATTGATAGGGAACTTCAGGTAATCGAGGGTATGGGCTTTGCGGGATATTTTTTAATAACAGCAGACTTTGTAAAATATGCGAAAGAAAATTCAATCCCAGTAGGACCTGGCCGTGGCTCTGCCGCCGGCAGCATTGTTTCTTATTCATTAGGAATAACTGATATAGACCCATTAAAGCATAATTTGCTATTTGAGAGATTTTTAAATCCTGATCGTGTCAGTATGCCGGATATTGATATTGATTTTTGTATAGAGCGTCGCGGAGAAGTAATCGATTATATTAAAACACAATATGGTGAAAATTCTGTAACACAGATTATTACTTTTGGGAAAATGAAAGCCAGACAGGTAATCAGGGATGTGGGTCGGGTAATGGGATATTCCTTTGGTGAAGTGGATCGAATTGCAAAAGCGATCCCCAACGAGTTAAATATTACCCTAGAACAAGCCCTGATCAAAAGTGCTGATTTAAAAGAAATGGCCAATGGAGAGTATAGAGAGCTGATTGAGCATTCTAAAATTCTTGAAGGAATGAATCGTCATGCGTCCACTCATGCTGCTGGTGTGGTTATTTCTCCGGGAGAATTAACGGATTACGTGCCACTTTATAAATCATCAACAGGGGATGTAACTAGTCAGTATGATATGAAGGGCCTTGAAGATCTAGGTTTGCTGAAGATGGATTTTTTGGGACTGCGCAACCTTACTGTGATTGATAAAGCAGTTAAACTTATTGAAAAAACAAAAAACCCAATTAATATAGAAAAAATTTCACTTGGGGATAAAAAGGTATATGAATTGTTTTCAAAAGGAATGACCATTGGTGTTTTCCAGTTTGAGTCATCCGGTATGAGGGAATTTCTGAAAAAGTTAAAGCCCACCGTGATTGAGGATTTGATCGCAATGAATGCTCTTTATCGGCCAGGCCCAATGGAAAATATTGATAATTTTATTTCTCGAAAACATGGCAGAAAAAAAATAACATACCCCCATCCTTTATTAGAACCTATCTTACAAGAAACATACGGTATTATTGTCTATCAGGAGCAAGTGATGCAGATTGCACATGATGTGGCTGGTTTTTCTCTGGCTGAAGCAGATATTATGCGTCGGGCTATGGGAAAAAAGAAAAAATCATTAATGGCAGAACTTTCAGTTAAATTTATTACTGGTGCAGAAAAAAAGGGGATCAGAAAGAAAAAGGCAGAAGAAATTTTTTCTTTAATTGAAAAATTTGCTCAATATGGGTTTAACAAAAGCCACTCAACGGCTTATGCTTATGTGGCTTATCAAACAGCATGGCTTAAAACCCATTACCCTGCAGAATTTATGAGTGCTAATTTGACCAGTGAAATGGGGTCAATTGATCGGGTGGTCATCTTGATCAATGAATGTAAAAAACTGGCCATTAAAGTTACTCCGCCTGATATTAATGTTTCCTTCGATGATTTCCGATCTGTTAATAATCAGACCATCTCGTACGGTTTAAATGCTATAAAAAATGTTGGCTCCAAAGCACTAAATGCGATTATAGAAAAAAGGGAAGAATTTGGGAATTATAAATCAATTTTTGATCTTTGTGAACGAGTGGATCAACAAAAAGTAAATAAACGCGTGCTGGAAAGTTTGATCATGTCCGGTGCTATGGATAGTCTGGAAGGGCATCGAGCACAGCAATTTGGAGCAGTAGATGATGCAGTCCGCTACGGACAGAAAATGCACAGCAATAAAAACCAAGATCAAGTAGACATATTTAGTAGTGAAAATGAAGGAAATGACCTGATCAGAATTCCATCACTACCCAGTGTTACAGAATGGAATGAGCAACAATCTCTAAATAATGAAAAAGATGTACTAGGTTTATATGTTTCAGGACATCCATTATTAGAACATGCGGAAGACTTGGAAGAATTCACATCTGTAGATTTTGGCGAGGAGCAGCAAATATCAAAAAATGATATTGTCCTTATTGGCGGTATGATCGCACGTATCAATAAGCGATTCGATAAACGCAATCGCCCTATGGCATTTTTTGATATGGATTGCTTAGGCGGGCACGCTGAAGTGATTGCATTCAGTGACTGTTATGATCGCTCTGAAAACATGATCGAGGAAGGCAATGTTGTTTTTGTAAAAGGCAAGCCATCAGATAATACAAATTTTTCAGATCTAAAAATAATGGCAGATGAAATTATTCCTGTAGATAAGATTCGGGACCAATTATCTGCAAAGCTTAATATAAAGCTTGATTCAGGTACTGTTGGCCCGGAAGATGTGGATAGTTTAATGGAAATAGCACGCAATTATCCCGGGCGCTGTAATCTTGTATTCCATTTGCCTAATAATGGTAACCTCAAACCAATTAGAGTTCTTGCTCACAATATCAAGGTTTCAACAAAGAAGGAATTTATTCGACGTCTGCGATATAAATATGGGAAAGATAATATCTGGGTAGAATGATTGCTGTTATTCAACGTTGTTCCCGAGGAAAAGTATCAGTAGAAAACAATAATGTGGGTGAAATAGGTACAGGCCTTGTCATACTACTAGGCATAAAAAAAAGCGATAGTGAAATCGATGCAGACCTATTAATTAAAAAAATAGTGCATCTAAGAATTTTTAGTGACAAAAATCAAAAAATGAATTATTCCCTGAAAGATATAAAAGGTTCTGCTTTGGTTATCAGCCAATTCACTCTTTGTGGAAATACAAAAAAAGGTCGTAGACCTAGTTTTTTAATTGCAGCGGCACCAGAAAAAGGAGAAAAATTATATCAATATTTTATTGATAAAATGGAAAAAGCTTCCATTATTGTCGAATCGGGGAAATTTGGCGCTATGATGAATGTGGAACTGGTAAATGATGGACCAGTTACTTTTGTTCTTGATACAAACGAATTGTAAACTCTATCTCCCACCCAATAAAATAATTATTTCCATCAGAATAAAATATAATACGACAACTCCTTTTTCCCACGATTTAGAATTACTTTTCCAGATCCAGAACCCCATTAAGACACCGTTGAAAATAAAAACCCATATGGATAATAACCGAATGGTCAACTCAAACTTATAGTACCAAAACAACCCGGCCAAAATGGCCAAACCTATAAAACTTAAAATAAATTCTTTAATGTAATTCACCCATAATAATTTTTGATTTTGATTCAAGATATATTATCCTCCCTGTTGTGGTCCTAATTTGCAATTTAGATATTTGCTTGAAAAACCTAGAATACACTATTGATTATGAAGTCATAATTATGCTCTTTAATTTTTGCAATCAATGGAAAGAAAAATTAGAATTATCATGGCGAAACCCGGCTTGGATGGTCATGACCGTGGGATCAAAATCTTGGCATCTGCATATCGTGATGCGGGGATGGAAGTAATCTACTTGGGCCTGCGACAGACTCCCGAAATGATTGTGTCTGCAGCCTTAGAGGAAGATGTGGATGTCATTGCTCTTTCTAGTTTGAATAATGCCCATAATACAATATTTCCTAAAGTACTAGATTTAATGAAAGGAAAAAATTTGGAAGATGTATTGCTTATTGGTGGAGGCATTATTCCTCAAAAAGATATGGAAAAGTTAAATAGATTAGGAGTCGGTAAAATATTTGGACCTGGAACTCCTGTCTTAGAAACAATTGACTATATTACAAACTGGGTCAACATAAATCGCCGTTAGAATGGAATTAAATAATCAGATTCAATTAGAGCTCTATTTTGCGGATCATTTTGATACTATTTTGTTTTCAGTACTAGCTGATATCTATTTGAACCAAGATGACTTGAAACGCGCCCGTAGGGTTTGTGAAATAGGTCTCAGACACCATGAACAAGATGTTGCTGGTCTTTTTGTTCTGGCTATGGTGGAAAAAGCTGAAGGTAATTTGAAAGAATCAGAAAAAGTTTTGGAAAAAGTTATGTTATATGATGAAAACCATCTGGCAGCTTTAGAATTGCTTTGTGAAATTCAAACTGTTCTGGGCCGGGCTCAGTCCAAGCTGTTAAAAAGTTGGCAACATGTTCTGAAACTGGATCCGGACAACCGTACTGCAGCAGATTTTGTAAAAAAAGTCAAAGGTGATAAACTGCAAAACTCCTTGGATCCTAAAGGTTCAGCTATAAAACCAACGATAAAAGTTTCTGATCAAAAAAAGGAGAAACCTAAGATATCCGTATCTGATGTGGTGGAGAAATCATCTAGCCCATTAAATGTAAGTGCTCGTTTGGCCACCTTTACTTTGGTGGCTGTGCTAAAGAACCAGGGACTATTCGAACAGGCATTAGATGTCCTGGATATTCTGGAACAGAAAGGTGAAAATAAAAAGAAGGTTAATCAGGAACGAAAAACTATTAAAACCCTAATAAAAAATATCCAGGAGGATTGATTAAGGATGAGTGCTAGTATTTATGCTAATCGCCAAGAAAATCTGAAGCAGGTTTTAGCTCAAAAGGACTTAGATGGAATATTAATCACAAACTTGACCAATATTCGTTATATCTGTGGATTTACAGGTTCTGCTGCTACCTGTTTAGTCATGCCGGAGGGACAATATTTTATTACTGATGGACGTTATATTGAACAATCCAAAAATCAAGTACAAGGATTTGAACGTTTTATTGAAATGGACAGCCATTTAAATGTTATAAAAAATAATAAATTGAATTCTGATGGATTAAAGCTTGCATTCGAAAGTGACCATGTTAGCTATAGTCTTTATGGTCAAATGATAGAAATATTTCCGGAAACTACATGGGAAGGTACGTCCATGATATTGGAAGTATTGGCAGCGGTCAAAGATTCATCAGAATTAGCAGCAATTCGTACCGCAGTTGAAGTTACAGATAAAGTTTATGAGGAAATTATTCCTATGTTGCGGCCAGGATATACTGAAAAACAAGTAGCAAATTTCATGGTTTCCAAATATAGAGAATATGCGGAAGGCGAAGCGTACTCACCTATTGTAGCAGCAGGGCCCAATGGAGCCTTACCCCATGCAATTCCTACAGATCGGGAATTTAAAGAAGGGGACTTTGTAGTGATTGATGCTGCCGCAAAATATGCTGGATACCATGCTGATATGACCCGCACCCCGATTGTAGGAGAAGCTACTGAAAAACATCAAGAAGTATATGGTATTGTGAAAGAGGCTCAGCAGCGCGGCTGTTATGCGGCAAAAGCCGGTACACCTTGTAAAGATGTTGATTCCGCAACCCGCGATTATATAACTGAAATGGGATATGGAGATTATTATACCCATGGTACAGGACACGGACTTGGGCTCGAGATTCATACATCTCCGCGGTTCAGTCCAACGAGTGAAGAAATACTGAGAGTTAATAATGTTATGACTGTTGAACCCGGTATTTATCTCGCTGGCTGGGGTGGTGTGCGCATTGAAGATGATGTGATTATCCAGGAAAATGGCTGTGAAATTCTTAATAAAACCACCAAAGATTTGGTTGTCTTGAACTGAAATTTAGAAGTAGTTCCGGGTAAAAATGGTTGATATCTATACACAGCCGGAACTCTATGATGCCATTCATAATAAATATGAATGGGATAAAAATCTTTTAATATCTATTGCTAAAATTGCTGATGGACCAGTTTTGGAATTAGCAGCCGGTACAGGACGACTAACTCAATTGATTATTGATTTGGGGTATGAGTACACCGGGATTGATACCAGTCAGGAATTTTTATCCATTGCAAGAAAAAAACACAATACATATGATGACAAGGTCCAGTTTTTACATGGAGACATGCGGGATTTTAAATTAGCAAAAAAATTCAACTTTGTTTTTATAGGGTTTAATTCTTTCCTTCATTTACTTACCAATGAAGATGCGATGAAATGCCTCCAATCTGTCTATGACCACTTGACGAAAGATGGAATATTTTTATTATCAGTTTTCACCCCAGATCCCAACGTTTTGTATCGGGATAAAAATCAGTACTTCCCGGCAACCGGGTTTTTTCAATATAATGGATCGAAATGTAGAATAATGGAAACGAACCATTATGATCAATATACCCAAGTAAATAGAATAACCTGGCGTTTGGAACAAAATAGAAAACTTCTAAGGGAAAAATATAATTTCAGTATGAAAATGTATTATCCTCATGAAATGGATATTTTATTGGGGGAAAGTGGTTTATTAATAAAAGAAAAAATAGGTAACTATGATGGATCGCCTATGAATGAAGAAAGTGGATTTCAAATCTATGTCTGTGCCCGAGCGTAACGGATTTTCAATGGCTAAAGCACTCAAGGCGCTTAAAAAGTCTGACCCGGATCTGATACCACTTTTAGATGCATTTAACATCCCAGATCTAGAAGTAAAAACGAATTATTTCCAGAATTTGGTCCGTTCGATCATTTATCAGCAACTGAGCGGTAAAGCAGCGCAGGCTATCGCCCATCGCTTTAATAATTTATTTGGTCAAACAAATCTTCCAGATCCACATGATGTGGTTAAAAAAGACCATCAAACATTGCGTTCAGTGGGATTATCAAACTCTAAAGCCGCCTATATTCATAATTTAGCAAATGCATTTTTAGATGATACCATAGATCACGATAATCTAGGTTCAATGAGTAATTCTGAAATATTAGATCAGTTAACTTCTGTGAAGGGCGTGGGGCCTTGGACTGCGCAAATGTTCCTGATGTTTACCCTAGCCCGCCCAGATATCTTTCCTACCACTGATCTAGGAATTCAAAAAGGATACCAGAAATTTTATAAGTTGTCAGATTTGCCTAAAAGTGCTCATATGGAGGCGCGGTCACAATTGTGGAAACCTTATCGTACAGTAGTTTCATTATATTTCTGGAGATTGGTGGAAGGTCCATTTATATGGTGATGAATGAATAAACAAGTTACTACTATCTTTTTTGATATTGGCGGTGTCTTAATCAATATTCATCCTGAAAAAACTTTCAAACATCTAAGTAATTGCACAGGTATTCACATGGATGTAATAAAAAATCGATTTCCTTTGGATGTTCACCAAGAATATGAAAAAGGGAACCTGTCGAATAAAGAATGGTTTTTATCTGTAAAAAAATCTCTGCCCCAGCCCTGCTCGCTCCAGGAATCAAGTTTCTGGGAAGCATGGAAACTTTTAGTGGGAAAGGAAAAGAATAGTGTGAAGATTTTAAAAAAGTTAAAGGGCTATTATTCAGTTTGGCTATTATCCAATACTAATCCGTGTCATATTAAAGATGAAATTGATAAAAAATTTAAATTTCCGCATTTAGCTGATGGTAAAATATATTCTTTTGATATTGGCCTAAGAAAGCCAGATAAAGCCATTTATAAAATTGCAGCATCCAGAGCAAACTCTATACCGGAAAGATGCCTCTTTATTGATGATCAGCGAGAAAATGTTATTGCTGCTGAAAATACAGGTTTTATTGGGATCCATTTTCAGTCGTTTGAACAATTGCAGAAAGATTTATATAAAACCGGGATCCTAGCAAACATAAATCTTTTTATATGAAACATTTATTATTGTTCTTTTTATTTGTTTTTTCGATCATACATGCTACCGGTGCGTGGATGATGAGCGGGCGGACACACCCGGAATTAAAATGGCGTACTTTGGAAACTGAACATTTTGATATACATTATCATGAAAGTATTCGGGATATCGCTGCTCAAGGTGCATCAATGGCAGAACAAATGAGACCGATGTTAATGAAACAAATGGGCATAGAGACTATTCCTAGATTAGATATTACATTTACAGCTGAGGATGAAATATTAAATGGTTTCGCTATGCCTAGTAATCATACCGTAATCTGGGTAGATCAGAATGATGCTGCATTATGGGAAGGAGATGAAAAATGGCTACGTACTGTTTTAGCTCATGAATTGCAGCATCTTGTATTTTTTAATACAGTTAAAACATGGTTGCCTGAACCCATGAATGGTCTTATTGCTGGTGTTCCTGGATGGGCGGTTGAAGGCATGGCTGAGTACTTTACTGAACGGTGGCGCCCGTTTCGTTTTGATATTTCTCATAAATCGCATGTGATCCGAAATACAATCGATAAGATTCAAGATCCTCATAACGATGGATTTTCAAAAAGTCTTTATCTGGCTGAACGGTTTGGTGATTCTACTATTACCAAAATTTTGAATCACCGAAATAAGGCAGGATTGTTGGATTTTAAAACATCATTCAAAAAACATACTGGTATAAAACTTAAGCAATTCAATGAGGATTGGCGTCGTCACATGAATACATTTTTTTATGGACAAAGAGCCCAAAAGGAAAGAGTAGAAGATATTGGGATAGTGCATAAACTGCCATTAGAGCGCGTAGCTAATTTTGATTATTTCCCAGATTCCCTACGAATTGCAATGATTGGTCTATTATCCAAAGGACAGCGAGATTTATCTCTTGTAGTTGCTACTCGAGACACGGCAAAAGAAAGAAAAAAATGGGAGAAACGAGTTAAAAAGGCGGAGAAGAAGGAGGAACTTCCAAAAAAGGTGAAACCAATATGGAAACTGAAAGAATTGGATTTTGGTATTTTTGGTGAAATGACAATGAATATAGATGTCTCGCCCAACGGGGAATTTATTGTATATACAAAATATCGTTATGGGGAAAAGCAATCTTTGGTTTTTGATATTTGGAAGTTGGATGTAGAATCAAATGAAAAAACTCTGCTAACATCATCCATGCGATCTAATTACCCGGTATTCTCTCCAGACAGTAAAAAGATCTTATTTATCGCACACCAGAATTCAACAACTCAACTTTATATCATGAATCATGATGGCGGTAATGTAAAACAGATTACGGGAAATACCGGTAATGTCCAGATTCTAACACCGGTATGGAGCCCCGATGGAAAATCAGTCGCCTATGCACAATCGGATTCAGACGGATTCCTGGATGTTCATATTATGGATTTGGGGTCAAGTGAAACCAAACAAATAACAAACAGTGCTGAGAGCGATCTATGGCCTATCTGGCATCCGGACGGGGAAAGGATATCCTATACAGGATTATATGATTATACACCCAATCTTTACACTTACGATCTGACATCTGGAGAAACAATTCAAAATACCGATGTGGGGGATGCTGTTATAGGAGCAAAATGGAATGATAAAACATCTACCATAACGGCCTTTACATTGAATACAGTGGATTCATCCCGGGTTGTGGAGATAGACCCATCAAGAGTGACGATAAAAACTCCTGTAGCCATGAATCCTGTGTTTTCATCCTGGCGAACAAAAACACCGGATAACCCAATAGAAAATATTGTGCCGACTAAAAATGTTGTCTTAAAGAATGACACCCCGTATAAATTCTATAATAATATGGCCCATTTAGGGACCTTTATTTTACCAGACGTAGAAAGTTTTTTTTACAATTCTGCATTTACCGACGGACTGGGTCACCACATATTTGGTGTGGCGTATGCGACAGATTATGACTCAATTCATGCAACGATGCTGCAATATATAAATAATACAGGATTTCCTTTTGGGGGATTTTGGGGTGTTAACTATTTTAACGATTTTTATTTTCAGCTCCAGTTTTACAATAAGGATTTTATGCCCTTGGTAGAAACTTTTGATGGTATAACCATTTGGGGGGAATTGCCATATAATTTTGGACGCTCCTTGACAACGAATCACTCCTTTGGCTATTCACTTTCCCTGATGGAAAGAACTCCTTATTTGCCGGAAGGTTCACTTGATATTTTCAAAGAGCCGTATGGAGGCAAGGAGGGAAGAATTTCACTTTCTTATACATTTAAGAATAAAAGGAATCATCTCCGCAATCTGTTTGCCCCCAACCAAGGCTATGGGTTTAAAGTTCAATCGAATATTACCGATAAATCCATTTGGGGAGATTTTGACTATACGAAAACGGAACTAGATTTTTTTACAAACCAAAAACTATGGCCCTTGTCCTTTTATGCACGAGGCCGGTTTGAACTAATGTCCGGCACCCCACCCCCGCAGGACAGTCTGGGGCTGGTGGATATACCCAATTTATATCTGGCGGGCAGTTATACTCCTGGTCGGGAATATATGAGCCCCCGGGGATGGTCAGGTGCACGATTTGGTGACAGAGCGATAATGGGGACCTTGGAGTTACGCTTCCCCGCAGCTCACTTTAACGTGATTGAGATTTTAAAAATATTTAAACTAGGGAAACCAACATTTGCGTTAATATTGGATTGTGGCAATGCATGGAAACAAGGCCAAACAAAGGATGATATGGTGATTACAACAGGCGCAGAATTCAGGTTTTCATTTTCATTGGGGGACTTTTCCATGCTTATTTTTAATTATGGCTGGGCTCAAAGCCCTGAAGTATGGAAAAATGATTTTATTAAATTATCAAAAAATACAAACCTGGGAAAAATTAAAGGAGGACCAAGGCCTTATTTCCGTTTAACCTTGATTAATCCGTTCTAGATTACATCTGGGGATTTAGAAACGAATTTTTCTTAGAGACAAATTAAAATAAAAACCCTTTATTGCACTAAAAGTAGGCTTTACACCGTTCCAGAAAGGTTTATTCCTGAAACCTCCACTGTTTTCATTATCAGTCTCTATTTGATAGGTCCAATCAGAATGAATATGGCTGAAAATGTATCTGGTCGAAATGACTAGATCCCTGAATTGTCCCAACTGGATGGCAAGGTTTAGATCCACGGAAGGTGTAATCAGGGTGGAAAACACATCGTGGTTTCGGTCGTCTCGGCGCATGAATAAATTTACTGGAATGCTGATACCCATAGATGGCGTGATGCCAAAGATGTAAAACAAATCTAAATCCATGGTGGAACCAATACCTAAATAAACATTATTATTTTTTTCACTATCCTCCAATAATCCCAATTGTCCTCCAAGACCGACTGACAATTTTCTGAAAGGCATTAACCAGTACTTGGCACTTAATTCGTACCAGGGATGTTGACCATAAAATAGATCGATCTGGCTTACCAAGGGTGTTTTCATCATTTCATAGGCTTTTAATCCTGGCACGACCTTCCGCCATTTGCGGATTACCTTAGCTTCGCTGGCATCAGGGCCTACATTGGTAATGCGTGCCAGAGCGCGGGCCTTCCCCGGGATGGTAACGATTCTGTCCTTGTAGATTTTTTTCCGATCGATAGAGGCGATCTCAAAAATAGAACCTTGCTTAATGCCCAGATCATCGCCGGTGAGCATAGTAAGCTCATACCCATCTACCTGCATCACTTCACTGGTGAGAGAATAAAAACCTCTGATTTTTCGACTAATCTGCCAGGTGATATTTTTCAGTGCCATGTTCAGGGAAGCATCCCGGTTACCGCCGGTAAATTGAGCGTTGATCCGAAATGAATTTGTAGATACACCAGTAGCCACATTCAGCATGCGTACTTCAGCATTGATAACAGTATGGATATTATTCTCCAGCTCGACTTTGCGTACTGCATCACTTTTAGCGCTTTCCACGATTGCTTTAGCCGTGGCTCCAACCATTGTTTTTACCACCCAGGTCGATAATATTTCATCCTGATTCTGCTCTTTTTCAACTTTTTCCCTCTGTTGTGGTTTTATGATTTTAGGCACCCCTTTCTGACCGAATTCAATCACATTGACTATAAAAGCTTCCTCAGCAGAAGCCAGTTCACCGATCTTGACGATTTGGCCCTCACCGATCATCCCTGAGAGTTGCAGTTTCTGTTCTTCCAGGATAGCGTCTACCAACCGCCGATCGATGACTTCAAAACGACCAATTTCTGTAGCCTTTTGGGATAAAATTGCAGTGATTTTGTTACCAATAGACCCTGGGCTATCCGCATCTTTGGCCGGTAAAATAATAATTGGCTTTTTGTTCAAAGTCAGATCATCATCTAATTCCTGAGTTAACACACGTGACATAATCATAAAGAAAAGAAATAAGAGAGTTTTTTTCAGTAAGACCATTGTAGACGTTTACTCCAATCTAGGGTTATATAGAGCAAAGCATTTTGATTGTTATACGTTCCATCTGCAGGAAGTTCCTGATACACACCACCTATCAATTTCAGGTTTTGATAAAATTTCCATTGTAATTCTCCCATGGCTTGGAGGCGGGAAAGGTTGTAAACATTAATATCGCTAATCTGAAAAAAATAATCTAGTTCCAGCTTGGTATTGATATGTCGAAAATCCTGATCATGGGTAAAGGCAAGTTTCAAATAGGATGTTTTACGTGTGTCCTCCAGGTAGTCAGACATATCGTAGGCCATTCCCATTTCTGTGGTCATATTTCCGCT
>CEUS01265781.1_pt1 | contig 19664 bp, 20 predicted proteins | sample 427031 | NCBI WGS metagenome assembly CEUS01 (sample SAMEA2622837, study PRJEB7988) | marine metagenome | biome: marine biome (ENVO:00000447); feature: marine epipelagic mixed layer (ENVO:xxxxxxxxx); material: "saline water (ENVO:00002010), including plankton (ENVO:xxxxxxxx)" | depth 140 m | reverse complement strand
CTTCCGCCCCACCGTGATCGGCTCGATTGATCACGTGCAGGACACGCATCTTTCTCACGCGGACGTCCTGTCAGTGGTGTGATGAGCTAATTCCTTCAGTCCTGAAGCAAGGTCAATCGAGGGCTTCCATCCGAGCGCCTTCTCGATCCGGCTGGTATCGGCGCGAACGAGGGGGATGGGATCATCAGGCTCTTCTCCCCCTTCCCAGTCTGGCTTGCTCCCCACGATTGAAGCCAACATCTCCACGACCTGCCGCACCGCCACCGACTCCCCGGACCCCACGTTCAGGACCTGGAAAGGTGCATTGGAGCACAGACTTCGCTCGATCGCTCCAATGACGTCTTTCACATTCACATAGTCACGGGAGGAATCCGGATTGCGGATCGTCGGTGGCGATCCGGTGCGAAGTCTTTCAAGGATGTATGGTATGAGAAATGCAGAGTTCTGGCTCAGACCGTAGACGTTAAACAGTCTGAGAACCGTACACGAAACACCGAAATCGGCACTGAATGCACGACAGAGGGACTCGCCTATGGCTTTGCTACGGGTGTAGGGCGAAGTGGGTGCGAGAGGGGACTCTTCTGAAACGACGCCGTTGGAATCAGGAGCACACACGCCGCAAGTGGAAGGGAAGATCATCCGAGCATCCCATCTGGCACATGCCTCGAGAGCTCGCAGTATTCCTTCTACGTTGACCGAGAACGCATCTATAGGATCTCGGCTGAAACGCTCGTGGGTGGCTGCGGCAAGGTGTACGAGAACATCGAACGGCTTCTCCCAGACTGACGCGTCGCGAACATCCGCTTCGACTCGAAGAACGCTCAGCGACCCTTTAGACAACTCGGCAAGTAGATGGCTGCCCAGAAAACCCCGGTAGCCCGAGATCGCGACAATCATGAGTTGGGCTTCTGGAGACTCAGTTCCGGACCAAGTGAGGCGAGGGGACTGTCTGTCCCTGTATAGGTCGAGAGAAAAGAACGATACCATTCGATCGTCTTCTCAAGACCTTCGATCAAGTCGATGTTCGGCGACCATCCGATCACCTCCCGCGCACGAGTCGAGTCAGAAACCATTCTCCAGATCTCCGTAGGCCTCGTCGGAAGTACACCGATCTGAAGTTCGGATTGACTCTCCGTGAGTTCGTGAATTGTGGTGATCAAATCCCGGATCGACGTTTCCACCTCCGAACCAAGGTTGAGGATCTGTCCCACCGCCGCGTCCTCCTGGCAGACAAGGAGAATCCCATCCACCAGATTCTCCACGTAGTTAAAATCCCTCGTCTGCTTTCCTTCGGTTGCCCGAATGGGTCTCCCCTTCAAACAGTCCAGAATGACTTCCGCGATCACTGCTCTGGGGCTCTGATAGGGTCCGAACGCGTTGAAAGGTCTGACCACCGAGATTCTGCGGTCGGCCCACTGAAGTTTCATCTGACTGTAGAGTTCACCGCCATACTTACCGACCGAATAGGGAGAAATCGGGTGAGGTGTCATTGTTTCAACGAAGGGAACATCGGACTGAAATCCGTAGACTTCCGAGGACGAGATATAGATGAAGCGCTCGTAATCCTCGTAGGCCTCGAGGACATTGGCCGTACCAACGGCGTTGCTTTGCATCGCTTCGGAGTAGTGTGTGAAGCTGTCTCCGACGTGATTGTAGGCAGCCATGTGGATCACAACCTCAGGACGAAAGTCGACGATCTGCCTGAGGGAATCCTGATTTCGAATGTCGGCCTCGATCACCCGAACGTCATCCCAGAAATCGGCAATGCGAACGTTGTCGATCAGGCTGTTGTACTTCGTCGTAATCGCGACATCCGCCCCATTCCCAACAAGGCGGCGGGTCACGTGGGAGGGTATGAACCCACTTCCACCCGTGACCAGAACCCGGGTATTCGAGATTTTCACTCCTCCTCCTTGTACGTATAAAATCTGCCCAGGTCCCGTTCTGCGCGCCGTCTCTCAGATTCCGTGCTGAATGTGATTTGAGTCCCTGAATGAGTAAACGAAGCCAACCGACGATCTTCCAGCAGCTTCCCGAAGAATGCTACCAGGCCATCTCCGTCAGGTCGTTCCAGCATCTCTACGGTCACGGCTTCAAAGGCGGACTTCTCGATCACAAAGCATCCGATGTAATAGTTGAGCAGGGGCTTTTCGACAAAGGAAGACACCCAACCGTCAGGATCCGTGTCGACCAGGCCGAAGGGACTTCGAATCTGGGCGGTCACGATTGTTGCCGCGGCACCCGCATCCTGATGTGCGGACAGCAGATTCTCCATGTCCAGATCGATAAAAGTATCGCAGTAGGAAACAACCAGCCGATCCTGCACGACATCTTTCAACGCCCAGATTCTCTGCAGCATACTCGCCTGCTCGCCCGCATCAGAGAATTCGATGACTTCATGGTCTTCGCTCTGTGAATATCGCTCAACCACTTGCTGTGCTTTATACCCGACACACAGGACGAATCGGGAAAACCCTTTAGACCGATAGAAATCAAGCACGTAGTCCAGGATCGGGCGACCGTTGAGGGGAGCCAGTGCTTTAGGGACGCTCTTCGTGCGATCGCCAAGCCTTCGTCCCCGACCACCGCAAAGAATGGCTACCTGAGGGCTCGTCACTTGGGAAGGCTCCGAGGTCGCGAGGTGAGACTCCAGATCCGATGACCCAAAAGACTGGCCGCAAAGTGCGCGTAGACACGCCAGCCCGAGGGTCTACAACCCACCGCTCTCCGGACGAGGCGTCTGGCATCTCGGAGCTCACCGATGGTTCGAAACGAGAGTGCGAAGTCCAGGCAAGCCTGCCCCAGAACATCCCTCCGGACTTGCTCCCCGGAGGGGGAGTCGAGGTCGAGGTGCTTTTTCAGGACATACTCGATTTCTTCCAACGATCGCTCCACGTTCCGAATCGAATAGTTGCTGGAGAATCGATATTTGGACAGAGACTCGTCGACATAACAGACTGGGAACCCGGCAGACATTCTCAGCCAGTAGTCCCAGTCCGCAGGCACGAAAATGTGCTCATCGAACAATCCGATCTCATCGACAGACTTTCGACGCATCACCACGGTTGGGGCGGGGATGAAGTTCCCTCGAAGCAGGTCGGAGTGAACGTCGGTTGGATTTACCGGCTTTCGATATTCATCGATCGTCTCACCCGAACCATCGACGATTAGACACGACGTGAAAACCATGCCCGCCTCTGGATAAGCCTGGAGTGCGGCAACCGAACGTTCCGCCTTGGTGGGAAGCCATAGATCGTCACAGTCCAGAAAGGCCACGTACTCCCCACGGGAAGCCCGTAGTCCGACGTTCCGGGCACTGCAGGCACCGCCGTTCTCTTTGTAAATGTAGGAAATCCGGGAGCCAAAAGGGCTCATCGCGGGGCGGGTATGGTCGGTAGAACCGTCGTCGACCACGATGACTTCGACGTCCGAGTAGGTCTGAGCCAGGACGCTTTCGACCGTCTCGACAGTCAGGTCCGCGGCATTGTAGGCTGGGATCACGACGCTGACGAGGGGGTGACTGTGCGCAGGGTTGCTTTCGAGCACGTCAGCGGGCGTTGGAGATGATGTATTCACGGAGGGAATTCTTCCAATCGGGCATGCGATCGAGCCCGATCAGACCCAGTTTCAGGTTGCGCAGCATCTCGGATGCCGGGCGCTCGGCGGCCATCGGAAACGTATCCGACGACACGGGCTTCACGCGAATCTTCTCTTCCTTCCCGAGCGCTCGTACGATCTCCTGAGCGATTTCGAACCGGGAACACGTTCCGTTGCCGTTGACCATATGGTAGAGCCCGAATCGCCCCGAACCAATGATCTCAGGCAGATTCCGCGCAAAATCGACTGTGAATGTCGGACTCCCGAACTTGTCGTCGACAGCGAGGATTTCGTCTTGCGTCTGGCAGAGCTGAACCATTTTGTAGACGAACTTCTTGTCGATCTCCCATCCGCCCACCATCCATCCGGCACGAACGATGTAGTAGCTGTGCAACCACTGGGCAACGACCTGTTCGCCCGCAAGTTTCGCCCTTCCGTACGTGTTGATCGGCGACGGTGAGTCGTACTCCGTGTAAGGTGTCTCCTTCTTCCCGTCGAACACGTTCCCCGTGCTGATGTAGACGAGCGTGGAACCAGCACCCTGACAGGCTCTCGCAACGTTTTCCGTCGCAAACGCGTTCGACTGGAAAGCGTGGTCGGAGTCGGACTCGCATTTGTCCACATCCGTTTCCGCCGCCAGATGCAGCAAAACATCTGGTTTGAAGTCCCGGACTCGTCGGTCGACTTCGGTCCAATCCCTGACGTCCAGTTGCTCCACATCATCGCCCACGGATTCCAGATCCGTCCATACCGCATCGGGCAGCTGTGAATACACCTCGCGTACAGCCGTCCCGAGCATACCCGCCGCCCCTGTACACAGTAACCTCACGAACCAACGCTCCGTGCCTGGCCCGCGTCATTGCACATCGTCTTCGCCCCACTTTTCGAGGAGTTCAGCTCGGAAATCGTGGATGGCCGTCGCCTGTTGGAGCACCTTTTCTACGTATTTCAAATGAAGCTGAGTCGCGGGGTCACACAGTGCTTCATCCGGATTGTCGTGAACTTCCGCGAATAAGGCGTGGATCCCGCTCGCCGCGGCCGCCCTGACGAGGGAGGGAATGAACTCGCGTTCGCCGCCCGAAATCGTGCCGAGACTCGTCGGCTGCTGGATGGAGTGGGTCGCGTCGTAACAGACCGGATAGCCCGATTCCTGCATGATCTTGAGGCCGCGATAGTCGTTGATCAGCATGTTGTAACCGAAAAACGTGCCCCTCTCACTCAGAATGACCTGGTCGTTACCGGTACTTTCGATCTTACGTGCCGAGTTCTTCATGTTCCAGGGGCTCATGAACTGGCCCTTCTTCACATTGATCGGTTTCCCGGTCTTGCCAGCTTCCACGAGAATGTGGGTCTGACGACAGAGGTAGGCCGGAATCTGGATCAGATCCACGACTTCGCTCGTGGGCGCAGCCCACTCACTGTTGCTGATATCACTCGTGACGGGTACACCCACCTCGTGTCGTACCTTGTCCAGTATCTTGAGCCCCTCATCCATGCCGACGCCCAGGAATGAATCCATAGACGACCGGCAGTCTTTGTCATAGCACGATTTGTAGATGAAGGGGCAGGCGACTCGATCGCAGATTTCCTTCAGCTTCTCCGCCATAAACAGAGCGTGAGATTCATTCTCGATCGCGCACGGCCCCCCGATGAATACGAGGGGTAAATCCGGTCCCACTTTAACGCGGCCTGCCGTGTCGTCCCCGACTTCAACCGATCGGATCAACCTTGAACTCCCTTCCACACATCAGCCAGATCCTCGCCTTTCTCGGACAGGAGGTGCTCGGCGAGTTCCCTGAACGCACCGTAACCACCATTCTTCGAACACTGATAGACCGCCGCCCTCTTGATGAGTTCGTGGGCATCTCCCACTGCGGCAGGATATCCGACCATTTCCAACACGCTCAGATCCTGCAGGTCATCACCCAGGAATGCAACCCTGTCGACCGTCGTGCTGAGTCGCTCACAAAGTGCACGCAACACTTCGACTTTGTCCGTCACGCCCGTATGGCAGTGCGCCAAATCCAGGCGCTCGGCCCGATGAGCAATCACCTGGGAGGAGTCGCTGGATATCCAGGCGACTTCGATTCCGGCCTTTGCGAGAAGTCGAACGCCCAGTCCATCCCGGACGTGGAATCGCTTGAAAGTGTCACCGGATGACGAGTAATACATCCCACCGTCAGTCAGCGTTCCATCGACGTCGGTCACGACCATCTGGACAGATGCAGCCGTAGAATGGGCTCTATCAGGCATCGGCAAGGCGTGTGAGCCGGTGGAGTACGGGCCCGTCAAAAGCGTTCAGAAAAGGTACTCTGACTCCTGCGAATCTTGGCCCATCAGGTGCCGTGTTCATAGACCAGAAGTGAGAGTAGTATGGACAATGGCCATCAATAAACACTTCATCGGCAGGTTTCCAAGGGTATGCGGAGAAGCTGATTTTCGTACCGTCCGGATGAGTCTTGGTTGCCCGGTTGACGCAATAGAACCGAGAGTGACCCGCAGAACGAGCTCGGAGGCAATTGAAGTAGGAGTGGATGCTCTCGGCCTTCATTTCCGCCATGCTGGCAACGTTCACTGCACAATCGATTTCAGAGGGTAGATTCTCAATGTCTTCGGGCTTCAAAAAATCCACATCAGATTCTGCACTAGCCCCCACATTTAGGCAAGCCACTGGGTCGGAATGAGCGTACGTGACCGCCTGGAAGACCAACATCTTAGGGAGGTCAACGCTGTATATGTGTGCATCCGGAATCACGCGTCTAACGAGGGCCCCGAGGAATCCGTGTCCGTCACCAATCATCAGGAAGCTCTGAGGCTGAAGATCGTATTCCTCCCAATGATCCCGAAGTACCGAAAGAGCTACCGTCTGACGCCACACGTCATACGTATATCCAAGTCTGAGATCGCGAGCCAGCCGTATTGCAGTTGTGTGAGTATCTGCAAAACTGCGGCATTCTGATGATGCCTTGCGATGGGACCACCTTCCTACGATTGCTGGCAGCCATTGCAACAATCGTCGCTGGTAATCACCGAATCCAACTCCGTGTAGATGAAGTCCGTCCTTGTCAATTTCCGCTCGAGTCTGCTCTCCGTATACAGCCCAGTGGGAACTTGTGTGGTCGGGAGGCAAGGGGTCCCTTTTAGCTATATCACAGAGCTCGGCGATAATTGGATGTACCATGGCCTTACTCGATTTCGACCAAATCTGACCCCGTCCCCATCTTCTGCGGCGTAAAAGCACGATGGTCGAGTCCCTCGGTGATCTTGCTCTCACCGTACTTTCGCCCCGGAATATTGGACCAGACGAGCGCCTCAGGAACGTCGAACAGCTGATCGCAGTCCTTGCAGTAGGAAATGTCGTGGAACCGCTTCTCAGAGTGGGCGGATCTGAGTTCCTCGTATACATCACCTCGGACGACTTCCTCGATGGTCTGGTGGTCGAGATGGCCCAGTACCGCCTCCGAATCGTGGCCCAGTACCATACAGCACGCCACCACCGCCCCCGCGTGCCCATCCAGACCCCCGGCCCTGACCTCGAGCAACGGCGAAAACGGGCGTCCACAGGATCGTTGAGATTTCGACCGGGTCATCGCATCGCGATGATACGGAACGTTCTGCTCGTACTCACCGGACCAGTTGTGCATGAGCCATACTTCTGCGAAGGCGCCCGTGTGCTTCACCCAATTTTCCTGGTAGAGCGTGAGTTCTTCTTCTCTTCTGTTCAGGTCGGTGATGAGATGATACAGATGGACTTGAGTGGCGTGGCCGCCATGGTCTCTCGCCGCAATAGCCTTCCTGACATTCTCTCTCACCTCATCATATTGATCCGAGGCCATCCACCTTGCGTAGGATGCTTCATCGTAACCGATCGCGGATATCCGGAGCGTGTCCAGCCCGGCGTCGAACAGCTGCTCGGCCAGCTCTTCGGTCAGTCGCAGACCGTTTGTGAACGATACCGCCTCGACGTCGCAGGACTTCAGATAACGAACCATTTCTGGCATGTTGCGATTCAGGGTCGGTTCCCCGGACCCGTGAAGCGATGCCGATTTCAACCCATGCTGAAGAGCGTCATCCACGATTTTTCTGAACAGGTCAAAAGGCATACTCTTCAGAAATGAGCGTTCACGCCCCCAGGCCTGCGGGCACATCTCACATTTGTAGTTGCACGCGCCGTGGATCTCCAGATCGAGCTGGTAAATCTGAATGTCATCGGGTAAAGGCAAGATTGACCTCCCACAGCGTTGAATCATACATCAGGCCACCCCCCGTGTTCGTCTGCGAACCGATCGATACGATCCACGTCTTCCGGGGTATCCACAGCTGGCGGTCCTACCGGCACTTCTACCAACGTGATGGGATAACCTCTTTCAAGAAAACGAAACATCTCGATTCTCTCTGCCAGCTCCACCGGCCCCTGAGAATGAAGTGCAAACGTCTTTAAAGCTCCGCCACGGAAGGCATAAAGCCCCAGATGACGCAATCGTGGCGCGGGTTCGTCCCACGAAAATGGGACGGGGCTACGCGAAATATACAGAACTCGACCGTTCTCATTCCCTACGACCTTGACCACATTCGGGTCTTCCGTGTCAACCGCTTCCAGGGGGCAGCCCGCATTGGCAACCTCCGATCCGTCGTCCTCCTCGAGACCGTCGACGACTCGATCGATCGTGCCGGGCTCGATCAGAGGTTCGTCACCCTGAACATTCACGATACGCTCGATGCGCAGGCGTTCACTGGCTTCGACAACTCTGTCCGTCCCGGTTGTGTGGCCCGCCCGCGTAAGGAACGTCTCGATGTCGTGTGCCTCGCAGACCTCCACGATACGTTCATCGTCCGTGGCCACGATTACCCGATCCACGGACCTGGCTTCGTGGGCCCGACTCGCGGTGCGAACCACCATCGGAACCCCCCCGAGGTCCACCAGCGGCTTCCCCGGGAACCGGCTCGATGCCCAACGGGCAGGGACGACAGCCGTGTAGCTCAAAGCCCGAGGAGGTGTTTGAGTGCCGTGTGCATGTGGAGCAAGCCAAGGACCTGATTGTCGTCGTCCACCACAGGAAGATCGTAAATGTCAACACGCTCCATCAGAGCAACCGCATCTTCAAGCCGATCATCGATCCGGATCGTCTTCGGATCCGTGGTCATAAAATCACGGATATCCTCAGCGAACAACGCTGCCATGGGCTTGTGGTCCATAAGCAGTACCCGGCGCAAATCTCCGTCGGAGAACACACCAACAAGCCTGTCATTCTCCACGATACACGCCAATCCCTGTCTCTTCTTCGACACCTGCTCGATCGCGGTCCTCAACAGATCTGTCGGCTGAAGCACGACAGCATCCTTGATCGGAAGTAGAGCGTCTGCAACGGTCACATCGTGGTTGACTTCAGCCATGTGTGTGCCTCGTTCCGGGAGAATCGGACCCCGATGACTCGATGTAGCCTACAAGCGTGTCCACCGAGGACTCGCTCACGGGCAGGAAGTATTGCTCCACATAGTTGACAGCTCCCTCCCAGTCCTCCTTGACCTCGTTCTGGCTCAGTTTCGAGAACGCCCTGATGGCATCCACCGCTTCGGAGATCGATTCCGGGCGTTCGCACCAGGTCTCGACCTCGAACAGCGGGTCTTCGTCGTAGCCAGGTTCCCACGCTGCGTAGATCGGCTTCAGCCCCCCCACGACTCCAGGAAAGACGGCTGAAGTACCCCGGTAAATCACGACGGACGCACGCTCGATATCCGTTTCGATGTCTGCGGACGTCGAAACCTCGATGTTGCCGATCTCTTCGGGATCCCAGTCAAGGTACGGCCGAACTTCGTCGAAGGGGAGCACGGGGTGGCATCTCAGCAGAAAGTTGTGGTCATCGAGTTCGACTGCAAGCGAGGCAGCCGCGTTGAACAGCCGCGTTGAATCCTCGATCCACCCTACTGGGATGACGAGAATCGTCCGTCTCCCCGGGTCAGGGGTCCGTGGAATCGCAGTCGAACGGCGAAACGACCCGAGTGCCATCGTCTTCGCTCCGTTTGCGCTATGTCCAGCCTCGAGCATGCGCTTGGTGACTTCGCCTTGACACAGTACATAATCCGGAGAAGTGTTGACCACGTCGTCGGTGGCCGGCGAGATCAGCGATCGCATGAATGGGAACACGACCGCGTGCTGATACCCCACTATTTTACACTCCGAGCCGATGCTGCGAACCCCCAGCCACAGACATCGTTCCCAACTTCTCCCCTCAAAGAGAGTAAGCAGAAGCTTGGGTGCCCACCTTCTCATGATCGTCCGACCCATCCAGAAATACCGCGTGTTCATCAGCGTCGTCGGCGACATGACTTCACACGCGGCGTGGCCATAGAGGTTACGTTGACCGTTCTGCATCCGAGCCGTCGCCGCAAGACGCAATAGGCGCAAACACGTGGAGATCTGGTGCCAGAGTGAGGCCCAGGGAACAAACGGGCTCAGCAGGCATTCCTCGGGTGCTCTGATCGACCCGGCCAGCACGAAATGCGATCTCGCGAACCGGATAAAGGATTCATCTCTGGCATCGCCACAAAGAAGCAATACCCTCAGATGTCGGTTCTGCAACCTCGCCTGCAGATCACCCAGATATTCGTCAGCGAGATCATCCTTCTTGGCAACGCCATAGGCCCACGACTTCGCCACCACGTCGAAGTCGGAACTCAGAACCTCCTGGCGCTCCCGACGGAAGAGACATCTCACAACCACCAGGCGCCCGGTAAGCCGAACAGCCGTCCGGAGAGATTGTATCCCCGCCACGAGGATCACAGGCATCCAGCGCAGCCAGGAGTCACGCCCCTGCCTCCGGGCCATAAACCGATCCTGTACAGGGTAGACAGGGTATTGGAGCTGAATCCAGTGAATGCCCAGGACCGCAACTCCCCGACACTTCTGCTGAATCTGGTAGAGGAGGGCAGAAAGGCTCTTCGGCGTCATGGCCTCAGACATCGTCCGCTTCGTGGAGAAGCTCCTCGATCAGGCAGGTCACACGGTGGGCGTCCTTCACATTCGCACGACTGACCGCATCCAGGGACCCGGAATCGGCAACGTCCAGAAACTCGCGCGTCTGGTTCAGGAATCCGGGTTTAAAGGTTCGGTCAGTGTCAATTCGTTCGATGACATTCGGGCCATAGGTCGCGATGGGCGATTCCGGTGTCGGTTCGGATCTCCTCAGTCCCTGGCAGACAGACATCATCTCTATTGGCCCCAATCTGTAGGTTCGATCGGTGGTCTCAACGAGAATGCTCTTCGCCTCTGACGAGTTCCAGTTGGCGGTAATGAAAACGGGGAAACCGTCAGACGCCGTAAGAACCGCATTGACACTCGTAAGCCATCCACTCGACTCATCTCTGCGACGGTAAACACGATCCACCGACAGGTTGCCAAAAAGGTGAAGCAGGAGATCGAGTTCGTGGATAGACGAGTTCAGCCAGAGATTCTGAACCCGATTCGCTTCCTGCGGATCCGAGGTGTCGTAGATCAGAGTCTGCTCGCTGAGCGTCGTCTGCACGAACCGGATCGAGGAAGAAGAGAGATTTCGCCTGAGCGATTCAACGTGGTCGTAGTGTCTTCGGTTCATCCCGCAGTAGAGATTTAACTGGTGCACCTCCTGCAGGATGCGGTCCAGTTTTGAGGACGTAGTTGCCAGGGGTTTCTCCACCAAGGCTGGTCGTCCGTCCGATAGCAACGCATCGAGCAGGGTCTCCGTCACATCCCACGGAGCCACGACCCAGAGGTAATCCGCATCGGAATCCGCGAGCAGCTTCCTGTAGTCTGGGTAGACGTGACCTGCGTGGTGCCGCTCGGCGAAGCTCGTTGCTGAGATCGAATCTGGCGACCCTCCGCAGACACCTTCGATGTCCACATTCAAGAATCGCAATACATCAGCGTGGAAGTGTGAGACCTTCCCGCAACCGATGAAAGCCGCATTCTTCGCAGCCAAGCTCTAAACGTCCTTTCCTTCCGTGGATGCGACCTGTCGCTTCCACTGCTCGAAGGCCTGTCCTCCGTTCATCGTCCCGTCGACATCACAGGCCGAACACGGAGAAAAGGAGCGGCTCCTTCCCGCGAGCTTCTGACGAACCTTCATCATCACACGACCCGTCCAGGCTTCTTCAAGCGACACTTCGTTAAGATCCCCCGCGCAGAGTTTCTTGTTCCAGTCGTGAGAGCAAAGCAGGACGCGTCCATCGTAGTCGATCATCACTTTGTAGAAGGGGAAATAACATGGCTGATTCTTTGGCTCGGCCAGTGGGCTCATCTCGAGCGCGTCGAAGTCTACCGTGCCTGCCCGGTTCGTGAGAATGAGGCCGTAATAGTCTTCTGGCCCAAGGAATCGGTGTCGAATGATAAACTGATCTTCCGATAGCTCGAGCTCGTTCCTCATAGTCTCGAACGGCTCGATCTGGTGAGGCCCGTCGTAAAGCGACACTTTGACGCAGTCCATGCCTGAATCGAATAGGGTGCGGCACGTCTCTGCCGTCAGCCGGTCCCCGTTGGTTACCATTTCCAGAATGCTCGTGGGGAGATGCTCCTTCGTAACCCGCACAAAATCGATCAGCCGCGTGTGCAACAGGGGTTCGCCGTAGCCGGAGAACGACAACAGACCCTGCCATCCTATGGAGGACAACTCGGCAAGGATCTTTTCGTACAGGTCCAGCGACATTTCTTCGTTGTTGTTGGGATAAACAGAGGGGTCACTACGAGGGCAGAAAACGCAGACTCGATTACACAGATCTGTGATGCTGAACTCAACGAACGAAAATACCGGTGTTCCATCCGGAAAGGTCATCCCGGCGGCAACGGAACCCTTGGTGATCTCGTCGATCCGCTTGACGTTGTGTTCCGGCCCGGCAGGATCGAGACTGAATGATTGGTCCTCGGAACTCAAGACTCTTTGCCTTCGAGGCGGCGATTCAACAGGAACTCCGCAATCTCGAAATCAAGGCCGGTATCGATGTCCCACGCCTCGATGGGGTCGATTTCAAACATCTGAGGTCGAACGCCCAATCGATGTCTCCGGCTCAAAAGACTTTCGGCCGTAAACAGATAGAGATTGGAATTCTCTTCGAACACTGCAGGCAAGTCCTGGGTCCGCATTAACATTGTGGGATTGTGATTGATTGGACGTCCCACACTGTCCCACAGGAATTTCTGTATTCGTGTCACGCCGAAGAGAGAGTCACAACGCGGGTAGGATTCAAGGAAAGCGGAGATCGCACGACTGATCGTTTCTGCCTTCAGAAGTGGATTGGTACAGTGCGTTTGAAGATAAAAATCCGCGTCAACCTGGGACACGTCGTGTACCAAGACTTCGTTCATCGGTACGCGGCCGTCACACAGTGATTCCGGCCGCTCGAGCAGACGAACATCTGGGAACTTCCGGGCAGCCTCCTCGAGGATCAGAGGGCTGTCGGTATCGATCACGACTTCATCGATCTCTTTGCACGACAGGAGTGAAAGAACAATGTGATGGTAAAGAGGGATACCGCTCAAAGGGCGATAGTTCTTCCCCTCGAGTCGTTCGCTGTCGTGTCGAATCGGCACGAGGGCAACTATCCGTGCCACGTCATCTCGAAGTCTGGGGGCCAATGCTCATTTCTACATTATCCCGAAAGTCGGTAAGCTACTTGGTGCTTACCCAGCGACCGTCTTGTAGCTTCTGCATGGCCGCGCGTTCTTTCCCCTTGAATGGGTAGAGTAGCATTCTTTTCGTTCTGCTTACGGACTCAAGCAGACCCACTTTCCCGAGCACAGATACTGTACGACGTCGGAACTTCTCAATTCTCTGCTTCGCGTCATAGGGTTTTACGAGAACGCCCCAATTGCTGTAATAGTAGGCTTCTTGACCTGAGCAGCCATAGTCTTGACAAAGTTGTACTGGGTAGAAACGGTCGAGAACCCGACAACCCGAGGGTTGAATTCGGTGTCCTCCGTCAGCAGATCGTCGTAATCATCTGTGGAGGCGATGATCTTGACTTTGACGTGATGGCCCGCCTCGCGGCATACGCTCACGATCGACGATGGCCCAAAATGATAGTTGTCTTCCCAATGCCTCCCGCTAATGTGGCAGCAGTCCTATAGATGCTGGATACTAAGCGCTTTCGAACAGATCTGTGAAGCGACTGAGGTAGTCCTCAGGGTACTGATAAGATACGAAATATCGTCCGTTTTCGAAGCTACCATTTTTCACATGATCAGCAATACCAGCCAGTGTTTCAGCCAGCAACTCAGGTCTACCAAGGTAGTAGACGGCATCGGGGCTTAGGCGTGCGCCACCTTCTACATCAGTTGCTTCGCAGTGTTTGTAGCGATTCCATCGATCGTATAGCAACACGGGAACGTTGTTCTGGAGGGATTCTTCGATGGATGTTGACGAGAAATTCACAACGATGTCACAGTTCTCCAGGCTGTCCAGGAACCGCCCCCCTCTGTCGATCTTGAGCCTGTCTGTGTCTGGCAAAAGCGCCCTGAACGAATCGGTGGGGATAGTGAGCTTGGCGTGAAAGCGAATCACGAGCTCCGACTCGAAGTCTAGAGAATTCACTGCCGACACCAGATCTCGACAGGACTGTAGGTATTCATCAGGCGTCTCCATGGCCCAGAATCTGAGGCTGCCCTTGCTCTTGTAAGAAGACGCCAGCATGATCCTTATTGGTTTGCCGGCTTCGGGAAGCCGTTTCTTGCGTTTAGTTTTCCAGTTGCGGAAAAGAATAGGTCCCGCCTTTACCAAGGAAGGTGGACCGCCGAAGTAATCAACATGCGCCTCTTCTATGGGAGTCTGGAGAACACCGACTGTTACCACATCACTCAGCTGTAGACTCTTACCGAGGCTTTCATTCTCAATTTCCTCCCACTCGTTCTTCGGGCGAATTGTCGTTCCATGGCTCACCAGGACAAAGGGAACCCTTTGACGGCGCGCCCATTCACCGATCGCGTAGTTTTCGTAGCGTACCCCCGTGGCGATGATGTACTTCGGGTTGAAACGATCCATCGCCTCGATGATAGACTGAATGCGCCCCGACATTGCAACCAGGAATGGCCGAATCCTTGCCTGGAAGAGAAACCCCAGACACTCCCAGAAGTCTATTCCACGAAACTGTAATTCTCCTTCAAACGAACCCGTGAAAGGATCTGCAAGTCGTTCGTCAAGGTTCTTTTCGTGGTCGCCGAACACAGATGAATCTTCCATCGCTGGCAACATACGAAACCTGTCGGGACGTCCCCGCACTACCTGGGCTAGTTGCTGAACGACATCGAGAATTGACGGTCCAAGTTGGATCCGGGTGGCTTTTCGATTAATTCGGTCCAGTACTTTTGCGATGGCCTCATCGTTCGTCCCACCCCCGCCTAAATAGACGATGCGATCCACCCCGCGTTCTGTTGAGCGTGCAAGCAACCTAAGCAGTAACTGGGGTGCGCGACCACCAGTCCACGATTGAGTAGATCGTGATTCGGCTCGAGAATCCGATCGATCAAACAGCCTATATTCGATGTCGTGTAACCGACAGTAAGGCGCCACGATTCTGCAAGCGAACGCGTCCTCTTCAACAATCAGGGGTAGGGCATCAGAAGATCGAAAATCTGCACTACTCTCCCGTGAGCAAACGACATACGACGGGGACAGATCCACCAGGACGTTCTCCACGACGCTTGTGATAAAGAGAAAGTAATTAATGAAGTATTGTGCGTGAAACACTGCTGTTTGCTGGTAGGTCTGCCTCAGGTTTGGATCCGAAACGGTCAGATCTAGATGAAGGTCTAAGATCTCTGAGAACTGTTTCGACGCTTCGATGGCATTCCGATGGTCTTCGTTCTTGAAGTAGGTGGTGGTATCAACGCAGTCCACGCCTCGGCACCCGAGATAAGCACGCACTTCTATCGTAAGCGCAACAACCGTGAGCTCATCTAGATCAAACTCAGTTCGGGCACACGCTTGAAGGAAAGACTCCGCTTCGGAAACGACCTCCAGGAAACACACACCCTTCATCACACACCAATCGTCTCGATGATATGAGCCTGTTCTGTATCAGACAGCCAAACCGAACAGGGCAAGCTCAGGCATTGCCGGTGAAGCCGTTGTGCCTGACCGAATCCAGTGTGGTAACATGAACTGAATGGGGATAGTTCAGGCAAGGGCTTCCAGAGTGGTCGGGTTTCGATGCTCTCGCCTCGTAGCCGAACCATCATCTCTCGACTCGTCTCGCCCCTCTGCTCTGGGTCGACAAGGACAGTAAACAGCCAGTTCGCTGAGCTCGATCCATCAGCAGCAACTTGAGAGGGCAGCTGATCACCAAATTCCTCACGGTAACGCCCTGCGATCCTCGCTTTGGACCGAAGAAAATCCTCGATCCGCGCCAGTTGTGCAACACCCACCGCTGCCTGCAGACTCGACAGCCGATAGTTGTAGCCAACCTCGTCGTGATCGTATTCTACTCCAGTTCGTTTGGCCTGTTGACTCAGATGGCGAGCTCTGACGGCGAAATCGTCACGATCCGTCAGAACCATCCCACCGCCGCCTGATGTTATCAGCTTGTTGCCATTGAAGCTTAGACAACCTAAGCTTCCGTGACATCCAACCCGACGACCCTTGTATTCGGCGCCGAGACTCTCGGTCGCATCCTCGATTACAGCCAAGCTATACTCCGTAGCCAGATCCATAATCGAATCAAGGTCAGAGGGTAGGCCCAATATGTGAACCGGTAGAATCGAGCTGACGCGCCTGCCAGTCGTTCGGTTCTTGAGTACACCACTCTCCCGGTGACAGTGCCGTTCCAAGAATTCCGACACGAATTCAGTGTCAATCTGCCAGGTTTCGGGATCGACATCCACGAAAACTGGATGGGCAGATACGTATCGAACCGCGTTAGCTGGAGCCACGAATGACAGTGCCGGTAGAATCACCTCATCATTAGGCTCGATACCAGCAACGAGTAATGCAAGATGCAAGGCGGCAGTTCCATTGACCGTCGCCACCGCGTGCTTTACCCCGACGTAGTCTGCTATTTCGCTCTCGAATCGGTCAACATAGGGCCCTGCCGATGAAACCCATCCCGTGTCGAGGCATTCTTTCACATACGCCCACTCGTCACCGGTAATGTGAGGTTCGCACAATGGGATACGGAATTCCATCGTTGCCTATACCGCATACTGATCAGGATGGTAGGCATCGAGATGGGCATGTATCCACGTGATCGTTTTCTGTAATCCCTCCTCGAGAGCTGTACGGGGAACCCATCCAAGCAACCGATTCGCTCTTGATGCATCCGCCAGCAAGCGGGTAACCTCGCTTTTCTCCGGTCGGATTCTAGTCTCATCTGAAAGGACAGGAACCGAGCGACCCGCTAATCGAACAATGATCTCGGCCAGATCTCCGATGCTGATTTCTTGGCCGGTACCGACGTTAATTTGCTCGCCGACCACACCCTCCGCCAACCCCGCCAGCAGGAACGCTTCCACGGTGTCATCCACGAAGCTGAGGTCTCGTGTCGGCGAGAGATTCCCGAGTCTCACTGTGTCACTGACCAGGGCTTGAGAGATGATTGTGGGAACAATCGCCCTCGCCGATTGTCGCGGCCCGTATGTGTTGAAGGGTCTGACGATCACGGCCGGAACGTCGAACGAGCGATGGTAGGACTCTATCAATTTGTCCGCGGCAATCTTGCTCGCAGCGTAAGGCGACTGGGCCTGCAGTGGATGGGATTCGTCGATGCTCGCGGATTGAGCCGACCCATACACTTCACTCGTGGATGTGCCAACCAGCCTTGAAATTCTGAATTCTCTGCAGGCCTCAAGCACATTGAGGGTTCCCTCGACGTTGGTCTGGATGTAGGACCTGGGTGCGATGTACGAGTAAGGGATGGCGATCAGGGCGGCCAGGTGATAGACAATCTCGACGTCGGTCATCGCGGGACGAAGCGAGCCTGGGTCACGAATATCTCCCTGAACGACCTCCACCGACGCTGATGGCTCGAGCAAGCCACGAGATCCGAGTGCGTTGTAGTGAACGAACGCCCTGACGTCGGCTCCAGATTCCGCAAGCGCCTCTGCCAGATGGCTTCCGACAAAGCCTCCAGCGCCCGTCACCAGGACTCTCTTGCCATTCCAGCTCATTTTCCAGAGTCCTTCCCGGCATACTCAGATTGTGCTCGCTCGTAGTCCGAGATTCGCCCCACATCGATCCAGTACTCGTGGATTGGAAAGCTAGCCACAGGCAGCTTCCGGTCCACCAGGATCTGCATCAATTCGGTCATGTCGAAACGGCGACCGTAGGGAATGTGCGCGCGCACGGTAGGATGAAGCAGATAGATTCCAGCATTGACGAAGAAGCTCTTGACCGGCTTTTCATCGATCGACACAACGTTGAACCCCTCGCACTCCACCACGCCATAAGGGATTTGGACATCGTATTCCCTTACGCCTACGGTCATCACTGCACCAGAATCCACGTGAAATTGCAGCATTGCTCGAATGTCCAGGTCGGTTAGAACATCTCCGTTGATCACCAGAAGTGGTTCGTCCGATTGATCCAGCAAGGACAAAGAACCAGCGGTTCCAAGGGGCTCACTCTCACTCACATAGTCCAGTTCCACTCCAAACTCGCTGCCATCTCCAAAATGGGTCTCAATCATCTCTGCTTTGTAGTGCGTTGTCACATTCACACGGTGGATTCCCGAGTCCTTGAGATTTCCGATGATGTGCTCAAGTAAAGGCCTCTCGCCCACAGGCAACATAGGCTTGGGAACATCTTCTGTTAGCGGGCTGAGCCGAGAGCCCTTCCCCCCTGCCATGACAACTGCCCGAAGTGGGGTCCGGATCGCTGGAACAAGGTCCATCATCCGAACCAGGTCCCGCAAGCGCCCATCTTTGTCCACGAGAGGAAGATGAACAACTTTTCGATCGTTCATGATCTCGATATAGGCGCTTTCGGTAAGCCCGATCTCACCAGTGATCGATTGCTCGTATGCGGTCCCTTTTTTGATTTCGAGTAACTTCCGGACAGGCTGCTCCATGTTGGCCTGATTGAGAATCGCCCGCCTGATGTCACCATCACTCACTGTCCCTACCAGGATGGACTCGGTGTCGACAACCATGCAGAGCCCAAATCGATTCCTCTCCATACGCTCCGCAGCATCGTGGATTGATGTCTCCGGCGTGATGCACAACCGGTCTATGTCGTCAGTGTACTTTTTCACTTAGCAGTTTACCGATACAACCTTGTCGCTACCCCACTCCTGCCGGTAGCGAAGTGCGCATTCGTCCAGGACGCGACCCCGGTCCTTTCCACTGTCCAGACCTTCCACCATCCAGTTTATGTAGTTTCCGATTCTCTCCGCTGCCTTCCCATCCCTGAAAGGATCCAGATCCGCCAACATAGGAGACCAATCTCCCAGCCCCTCAATCGGCTTACCGTGAGCTTCTCGCTCACACGCATACCAAAGCGATTCCAAAGATTGGAAAACACAGCGTCCTACTCCCAATTTGTAAAATTCACTAACACTCCAAGACTCCTCGTCGAGAATCACAGTAGGCGTTCCGGCCAATGCAGCTTCAACGGCCGCTGTCCCGGCGATGGCACTACTGTGGATCGCAAGATCTGCAGAGAGTGCAGCATAGGCCGGTGGATAGGAAGACTGTATGGCTCCTCCTCGCAGTAGGACACATCGACCGGTAGCTTCGGCCTGCTCTAAGAGGCACCAAACGTCCGGCCCCAACCGATCTTTCAAGGTAGATGGCTTCTTGGGCTTCAGTACAAGCCCAAGCCACGGGCAATCGATCACCTGCCTGAGCAAGAATTCGTAGGGCCTCTGGATCGTATTGTGCCCGGGACCCCACCTTTCGTCGCTTGAGGTATTTTCGTCGAAGTAGGCAACCACGAATGTGGCTCCGTGGCTGGCCAACCTCTGACGAAGGCGTCGACCGTGTTCTCGGAGCATCGGAAATCGGTGATCCCCCACATAGCCCGTCGTAATGTGATAGGCGATTCGGGAACCTGAGTCCCGCTCAACATCAGCGTGAGCGGTGTTGAACGAAAACATCACGTCGATATCACTCG
>CEUS01227701.1_pt1 | contig 19707 bp, 17 predicted proteins | sample 427031 | NCBI WGS metagenome assembly CEUS01 (sample SAMEA2622837, study PRJEB7988) | marine metagenome | biome: marine biome (ENVO:00000447); feature: marine epipelagic mixed layer (ENVO:xxxxxxxxx); material: "saline water (ENVO:00002010), including plankton (ENVO:xxxxxxxx)" | depth 140 m | reverse complement strand
GCGGCGAGTCCGAGGGCAGCCCCGAAGTGGATGGTGGTGTACTCGAACCTGCTCGCGTCCTCTGGAAGAACGAGCCTGTCTGCACGGAGGTCCCATAGGTCGGCGTTGCTCCTGAATCCTATCAGCCCAGGATTGAGGTCCCTCACCACCGCGGGCGAGATGTAACCGACGGCAGCACCGTAAGTCCCCCTCAGCCACTTGTATCCCGATGAGACGATGGCGTCTGCCTTGGTGGAGTACGCGTCTATGGGCACCATCCCCATCGACTGCGTCGCATCGACGACGAGTAGCGCCCCCACGGAGTGAGCGGCTTCGGAGAGCTTCTCGAGATCGTACCTCTGGCCGTTGGAGAACTCCACGTGGGAGACCGTTACGACCGAGGTCCGCTCGTCGATCAGCGACAGGATGTCATTTGGGTCCGTGTACAGGGAGTCGTCGTGCTCAGCGAGTCGGATCTCCGCGCCATTGGACTCGCAGACCCTCGCCCATGGGTATACCGTGGAGGGGAAGGCGACTCTGCTGGAGACTACATTGGAACCCTCTGGAGGGGAAATCGCCCATGCGAGCGAGCAGAGTAGCTCAGTGGCGCTGGAGCCGACGCATACGTCGCCGATCCCGCAGGAGAGGAGCTTCGAAGCTGCCTCCCTGAGGGGGATCATGCCCTCCTTCTCCGCCTCTCCGTCGAACTCAGCGGCCCCTCCCCTGGCAAGCGAATCGGACCATTCGGAGGAAACGCGGTGTGCCGCGGGAGATGTCGTGGCGACGTTTGCGTAGGATAGGTTGGTCCATTGGGCCATGTCTAACAGTTTGACTGAGGGGGTCTGGCTCTTCAATTCTCAGGAGCGGCTGACTTCGTTCAGCATCTCCTCCAGAGCAGCCTGTATCTGGAGGCATAGGGGTCCGTAGTGACCTGGAAGGTTGGGGTCGTTGAATATCTCATCTAGTATCGATGCGGTCATTCCGAGCCTCACGTCCATGTCCTTGCCCGCATTGAGCAGCCACTTCTCAACGGCGTCCTTCGAGGCCGACCTGATGTTGCGAGGCACCTGGTTGTCGTCTAGTTGCCCGAGGACCTGCGCAATCTGCTTGATGCGAGTATCGATATCTGACAAGGTCCCATCTCCGAGTCTTCCAACGTAGGCCCCTCCTTAAGCGCATCCCAAGTGAGATGCTTCACCTCCTTGCAATCCACGATGACCATGGCATGTTCTCGCTGTTGGCCAGGCCATGCCCAGTGCCCTCCGAGCCGAGGGCTATCATCCCCACCTCGGCACCATCCTCCAAGCACTCATCCAGAGCCCACAGCATCGACTCCTCGAGGCCCTTGCCCCCGAGGACCCTCTCTGCCACCCTGAAGCTGATCATCCCCCTGGTAATCGCCTCGCCGATTCCTGTCGCTCCCACTCCGACCCCTTCTTGGACCCAGAATCCGCATCCCGGTAGAGGGACATCGCCGACCCTCCCGGGCGGCCTATCGCTGCATCCCCCGGTGCTCGTCGCGCAGGCGATGGAGCCGGAACGGTCCCTGGCAATCACTCCGACTGTGTCTGTGGCCTCCTTGAAAGGGGTCCTGCCCTCCACGGGGGCCTTGGGGAATCCCTTTGCATCCGCCCAGGATCTGGCCCCTTCTCCGGAAAGCCCGTTTATCTGCTCGTCTAGGAGGTCGGCTGCGACTCTGATCGGATTGGGGGTGTCCTCCATTCCGATAACGAAACCCATCCTCCCGTCCGAGACCTGTATCGAGGCATCGAGGTGGACTGAGCCGTCGGTCCTGAAGACCGATCCCGTTCCGGCGTTGAATGCCGGGTCGTCCTCCAGGAATACGCATGCCTCCACTGCCGCTTCCACTGCGGATCCGCCGGACTCGAGTATCCCTGCAGCTATCGCCACTGCCCTCTCAACGTTTGCAAGCCTTTCGGGGCCAGCTCCTGCACCGCCATGTGCTATAGCTGCCGGTATGGACAAATTAGGCACCTCCTGGCAGGGCTTTTCCCCCCCCGGGCGAGCGTAACCGGAGTTGGAGTAAAAGTGCTACTAGGAAGAAGAGCCCGGAGACCCTGAAGCAAGTGTGGTAAGACCAGAGTCCAGTACCCTCCACAGTGGATGACCAGATGACTGCCGAGAGGAATGGGCCGATGATCCGGGCCAGCGCACCCATGCCCTCCTGCGCCCCCATAATGGTGCCCAACTCGTATCCGCCATCCTTCGTAGCGAACGTGAGAAGCGAGCTCTGCGTGGGCATGAAGACTCCATTGCCTATCGCGAAGCCCGCACAGGAGGCGAAGATCAACCAGCCGACCTCGGATGACGCGTAGGGTATGCTTGAGATCCCTAGACCTGTTAGGGCGGTGCCAACGATCATCATGCCCCTGAGGCTGAATCTCTTCGTGAGCGGCCTGATCAGGCCCCCCTGGACTATCACCCCCAGCAAGCCGACGAATGCGAATGCCCATCCATTATCTCTCTCGCTCCAGCCTAGACCACCGCTATCGGGATCCATCGAAGTGAAGAGGATGAAAGTCCCATGCATCATGGTGAACCCTACCAGGAACAGGAAGTTCACGTTGACAAGCGAGGAGATGGTCGGCATACCCATCACAGAGGTAATCCTCGAGAAAGTCTCCCCTAGGTGGGTTATCGGTGACTTCTCAGACTCTGACCGAGACTCTGGAGGAAGGCTCTCAGGGAGCTTGAAGAAGGCGAGAAGGAGCGCGATTGCGGACATGGCACTGGAGAAGACGCATGGAAGGAGATATGGGTAGTCCATCCAGAATTGGCTGTCGAACGGTCCGCCGAATCCTGTCGCGGGGTCTGAGAGGACACCCCCGATGAAAGGGCCGATCATGAACCCGAGCCCGAACGCCGCACCCAGCATCCCCATCCTACCTGCAACCTCTTCATCCTCGCTGATATCCCCGATGTATGCCTTGGCAACTGCGATGTTACCGTTTCCAGCACCAGCTAGGAAGCGGGCGATGACTGCCATAGCGAGGCTTCCAGACAAGCCGAAGACGACGAAGAACACCGAGTTGGACGCGAGGCCGAACATCAGGACTGGGCGCCTCCCCATGCGATCAGAAATAGCCCCTAGTATTGGGGTGGAGATGAACTGGGCGAGGGAGTATATTGCAATCACGATGCCCACCCAGAAGTCACGAGAACCGGTGTCCACTATCCCCTCTGCCGAGGCCAGATCCTGAACGAAGTATGTCAGGAAGGGAATGACTAGAGTGAGGCCGAGCATGTCCACTAGGACGACTAGGAACAGGATTCCCATGGGGGAGCGTTGTCTGGAAGGCATTGCTACCGGCACCGCTGTGAGGAGTGGCACTTCAAGAATTTGTTAGTGGTCACGCGGAAGGCTGCTTGTCCGTTCCAGTGGAGATGGTGTCGATAACCTGGGCTAGCCTCTCAACCAAGCTCACCTTCTCTTCCTTTCCGACCAATGCGTGCTCTAGAACCTCATCGAGCGAGTCCACGGCCAGTATCTCTACCTGCGACTCGTACTTCTCGTCGATCAGAACGTCATTCATGTTCGACCTAGGGATGACCACTCGCTTGATCCCTGACTTCGCCGCTGCCTCGATCTTGGCTGATACTCCGCCTATGGGGAGGACCTCGCCACGAACGGTCAAAGACCCGGTCATTGCTAGGTTCTGGTCTATCGGCACTCCCTCGAAGGCACTGATGATTGCCGTGGCCATGGTGATGGATGCGCTATCTCCGTCCACGTTGTGAGTCCCTGGGAACTGTACGTGCAGGTCAAAGTCCCTGATGTCCTTGCCGGTTAGTTTCTTCACTACGGCGCTGATGTTTGTGACGCTCTCCTTTGCTAGGTCCGAGAGTCCTCCGGTTGCGATTACCTGGCCCGACCTCCCTTGAGTGGGAGTGACCATGGCCTCGACAGGGAGTACCACGCCCGAGTAGTCTGACAGGCCTGTGTCGGCCCCCAATACAGCTAGTCCGTTCACCCTCCCGATCCTTGTTCCCTCGTTCACGAGCATGGCGTACTCTGACTGCCTCTCCAGGTACCTATCTGCCACTTGCTGCTCCAGGGGCTTTGCGATTGCCCTGGCCCTGACAACGTGCTTGGAATGAGTGAGTGGGGAGGATTCCTCGGCAGCCAAGTCACCGGCGATTCGAACAAGCCCTCCGAGTTCACGAAGTCTGAGTGAAAGTTTGCCCCTCCTCCCGCTTCTCCTCTGTGCCTCCTTTAGGACGAGGGAAATTGCTTGCTTGTCGAAGTGAGGGATTGACTTCCCGGTGTCCTTGGCCATCTCGTTTCCGACCTCCTGTGCGATGAATCGAATCAGCCTGCGCCTGTTCCTCTCCGTATCCTTCATATCGGTATTGACGTAGACTTCGTATCCATAACCCCTGATCCTGCTCCTCAGTGCCGGGTGCATGTTCTGGATGCTATCCAGGTTCCCGGCTGCAACCAATATGAAGTCGGTCGGGACTGGTTCTGACTTCGTCAGGGCTCCCGAGGACCTCTCCGAGCGCCCGCTGATGGAAAGCTCCCTCTCCTGCATTGCCACTAGAAGCGCCTGCTGCTCCTCCATCCTAAGCATCCTGATCTCATCGATATAGAGGACGCCCTTGTTGGCCCTGTGGACCGCTCCGGGTTCTACCCGCTCGTGAGCAGGGGTTGCTAGATCGGCACCTGACTGGAACGGGTCGTGCCTTACGTCCCCCAGGAGAGCTCCTGCGAGGGTCCCGGTTGCGTCGATGAATGGTGGCTCGTCGCTCCTCTCGTGCTTGATCAGTAGCTTTGGGATGTTTGACTCATCGCCTGCGGTGAGTCTGGTCCTCAGGAAGAAGTAGCCGAACACCAGTATGAAGGAGCCGAAGATGAATGTGAGTATCTCCCCCGACGAGATGGTCGCTAGGAGGAGAGCTGCCCCGACGACCAGGGCGATGAACAGTAGGGTCCTGTTGGTTCGTTCTCTCTGCTGTCGCACATGGGCCCTGCGCTCTGCGATAAGCCTGGAACCCCTGCCTGCTGGGACTGTGCGAACCTTCGGCTCGTTCTCGTCCTCGTGATTTCTGTAGACCAAAATGTCCTCTAGCTGCTCGGGCGGGAGGAACTCTGTCATCGAGCGGGCGAGCATGGACTTGCCCGTTCCCGGTTCTCCGACCATGATCATGTGGCGCCTCTGCTCTGAGGCCTTCCTGACTACAATCGAAGCTGCTTCCTGGCCAATCACCTGATCGACTAGTTTTGGCGGTATTGGGACCTGCTCAGTGGACTCGATGTCCAATCCCTCGATCCACTCCTCCACGGGAGTTTCGCAGATTGGGTCAGAGTCATCGGAGACGCCGAACGCAGAGCCTTCTTCCCAAGAGTCGAGTGGGTCTTTTTCCGGACTATTGACTTGGTCGTCCGGCTGTTCCTGTTCCGTCATGGCTATCCCTCGGGGACTTTCCTGCCAGTAGCACCTTCTTGAAGGTGCGTCTGCGTGGTATGGGGTCATTCTTCCCTAGTTCTGCCTCTCGAGGTACTGCTCACCGTAGTACTTCCATTGCTCCATAGTCCAGCCAGAGGGGAGTCCCCCCTCAGGCAGAGGAGGATGGATTTCTTCCTGGTTCTCGAAGTCAACGGTCTCTTCCTGCGGGGGCTGGCTAATGTGTTGAGGTGGCGAATAGGGGGGTTTGGATTCCCCCTCCCTGCTCCCGCCGATTGCCCCTGAGAAGTAAAGTCCAGCCATCGTCCCACCGCCGATGAAGACCATCAGGATGAGGATTCCAACAAAGATTTCCATTGTTGATAGGCTCGAGTCCCCTCCTCCGGACTGCTGGTCCGCATCCGTTCCTTCGTCATCCTCTACATTCGGTACAGTGGGCTCGGGCTCAATGATAGTTGGGACCAGTATATCCAGGTGCTCTGGAGTCACCCTGTCCCAACCATCGGCATCTAATGCCTTCACAGACAGGGTCAGATAGTCCCCTATGGAGAGTCCGTACCCATCAGAAGATGACACAAGGAATGGACCGAGATCATTGGATAAACCGGCTGAGTGGCAGATTCCGACTATCCCGTTGCAAATAGACCATCGGACCTCTGAATCGACCAGTTCTATGCCCCCATAATAAGCGATGGTGACTGTGGGATTGGATCCTATTGCGAAGTCCTCGAGGTGGACCTCGAGGTCACCTTGGTCGAAGTCTGTTTGCCATGATAGCGGCTTTGCGTCGAGGATGGTTACGATGAACTGCGATGAGCTCCAATCGCCGTGGCTATCAATCAGAGTTAGTTTGACGTTGTGCTCCCCTGGCTCTTCCCACATCATGTTGAGTAAGCCGTTGATATGATCGAATTGGACTGAGCCGGGGACCGAGGTATCGACGTCGACCCATATCTCCTCGTCCGGGTCGTCTACGTCGGACATAAGTGGGAGGATTCCGACGGATGCTGACTCTCCTGCCTTCATGGTTAGTCCTTCGAGGCTGGAGATGTCTATCTCTGGGGCGTCGTTGACGTTGATCACGAAGAAGACGACAGAAGTCTGGGAGGACTTTGCACCGTCGTCCGCCATTACCACTACCTCTGCGACTCCGTTGTAGTCCTCGTTTGCCGTGATGGCAGTGATAGTTTGATCAGAAATAGAAACGTGAATGAGGTCTTCGTTGCTGTTCGAAACTATGGACAGAGTCAGTTCGGAAGGTGGGACTGGGTCGCCGTTTTCATCCGAGTCTGACAGGAATCCAGTGAGTATTGTGCTGGCAGAACCGCCTTCGAAGACTGCCTGCGTGGGTATGGGCGACCATCTGGGAGCCCCGTTCTCGATAACGTTGAACAATAGGAGTCCGTTGTTTGTGTCCTCCCCATCGTCGATGGATATCGATATCCCCTGGGGGATTGGGTTGCCCATCGAGTCGTCCAGAATTGAATCGAAGAGAACGGTAATCTCGGAGGTGGCTGAGTTCCAGCCCTTGAACTCGGGGTCCGAGCTGGTGATAGAAAGCATGGAAAGAGGGGTCTCGGCGTCCCTGACCAAGCCCACGAGGGAAATCGTCTCTGTGGAGTCAATCTTCACTGTGGGAGTGCCGACGAACCCGGCATCGTTGCTGTTCAGGACCCTGGGGAGTGCGTTGCTTAGCTCGAAGGCCTCGCTTGTGACGAGCCAGTCGCTCTGCTGTCCTGCGGCATCCTCCCACATCACCCTAGTGTCGTACTTGCCGGATTGAGCGTTTGGAGGAGTCTGGATAGTGTGGACATAAACCATATTTGCACCCGAACCCTCCATGACAGGACCGGATATCCAAGAGGAGTCCCAAGCGTTTTCTCCCGACCTTGAGTACTCCATCTGCGGAGTCATTGATGACATGTCGTCAACCAAGTCATTGGGCAAGGCGGACGACTCGAACTGAACCCTGTCCCCTCTTTCGAAGGTTGTTGAGCCGGTCGCAGCTGGTTGGGAAGCAATCGGTGGCAAATCGTGCAATGCTACTTCATCGACATAGTCGTTCGAAGAGTTTCGATCGCTTCCCATGTCGAACAGTTTTGCCCTAAATGTGGACAGTCCAGACGGGATTGCCTCTAGTTCCGAGGTATCGAAATCGAACTGGTGGAGGAATGACCCTGCGACTCCAATAGTCCCGATTGTCTGCCCTCCGAGGTAGACTTCATCCGAGCCGCTGATGATGTAGATTCCAAGTTCCCCTCCCTCTTCGTATGGCTCGACCCCGTTATTGGAAACTCTGGTTGAGATCTGCAGAATGTCACCAGGTACGAATCCAGTCATCTGGTTTGTGTTCTCCACCTCAAACTCCAATATTCCCACGTCAATCAATGGCCCCATATCAGGGTCTATCGCTACCAAGAACTCGTTGTAGGACGTGTGGGGGCCATCCATCAGCGCGAACACAGGCCAGAAATTCTCCCACTGGGTGTTTCCCCCCCCTGCCCGAACCAGGCTCAGAGGGGCGACCCATGTGTGTGACTCCCAAGTCCCCTGCGTTAATGTCAGTTCTTGGAATCCTGAGTCGTCACCATTCAGGAGCCACCCCCTCCAGTTGTGATGGGGCTTGACGCCATTGTCGTAGGAGTCGGCGCCGACCTTCTCGGTCACCGCGCCATAGACGAAGACGTCGACTGAAGAGTCCGACCCGACGTATATTGCTTCCAAAGTGATTGAGACCTCATCGGAGCTAGTGTTGAGGGACATCGAGAGTTCCAACTGGAAGTCATCGACGGATGCGCTCATGCAACCTCCATTTGAGAAGTCGCTGTCGTAGTAGTTTGTACCCGCTGCACCGACCTTGTAGCATGATCCAGATTGCTGGTCTGCGAACGAGAATGTGGGGTATCCGGATGATGCCTGCATTATGTGGGTCTGCCGATTGACGGGGCCATCACTAGGCCACCCCCCGCTACTAGACTCGAAGAATGATACGAAGGTGAAATCCTCCGGATTAGAAGTCTTGAGATTATCTAGAGATGGGGAGGCACTGCTCATGCAGGGTCCACACCAATGCGCTCCGACGTACTCTCCGAAAACGCTGTGTCCGGGACTAGAGGCATACCATGGTACGGCTTCCTGATCAAGTTCGACCCTCTGGAAATCATCTACCTCAGGAACGTCGACCATCGAAGATAGGGGGGTGGCTGCGAGTAGTATGCATACCCAGAACGAGGGTTGGAGGAGGAGTCTCACGACTGATGCCATCGATTTTTCAGAAGGTGTGGCCAGTATAATCATTCTCCTCGCCCTTTAGGGCGAAATTATTGGTTTCCTATTGAATGACTTGAAACGTCCGCCTTAATCCGTCCAAATGGGGCGAGAGCATCGGCGAATGGGTTGCACTCAGGGAGGATGATGGCAGGGCATACCTTGTCCACAGGGTTCCTGGAGAAGTGAAGGTGAAGGGACTGGGTAGGTTCGATGCCGAGAAGATGCTGGAAGGATATTCAGTGGGGGATCGAATTACAGTGGGTCAGAAGTCACTATCGATAGTAAATCCCAGGCTGCCAGAAGCTAGGAGGAACATGTCACGAAGAGCCCAGGTAATCGGAGCTAAGGACGCTGGATTTCTCGTTTCATGGATGGGAATCGGAGTGGGTTCCAAGGTTCTCGAGGGCGGACATGGTTCTGGTGGTCTTGCGATGCACCTAGCTAGTGTACTAGGCAGCTCTGGGACCCTGATATCTGTTGAGAATCGGATTGAGCATGCGGAGGTCGGCTCTTCGAACATGAAGAGGCTGGAGCAGGTCCTCCCTGAATTCCCCGACTGGCACCTAATCGAAGCTGACCTAGTAGGCGCGGGAAGTGAGGCGTCCAAGATTTGCGACGCCCTAGATGCAGCAATTATCGACATGGCAGAGCCATGGACAGTACTGTCAGAGATTGTTCCACTGCTTCGAATTGGGGGTCGTCTGGCATGCTACTGCCCGACTACTTCCCAGTTGGAGAAATCATGGGATGAAGTTGAGAGGCTGGGCCTTATCGTGGAATGGAGCGGGGAGATGGTCGAGAGGAGATGGACCAAGGCGAGCAAAGGAGGAGTTAGGCCCGGAAATCAGCCTATGGGGCACACCGCTTTCCTCCTGATTTCGGCTAAGATTGCAAGCGAAGAAGAATGAGTGCCACTCAAAACCTTTCAAAGGCACTTACCGTCACGTGACCTCGTGAGAGACAGTTCAAACTGGAAGCCGACATCTTATCGGACTCATACCATCGGCCAAGTTGTTGGGGACGGGGAGTCCCTGGTTGGTTCAGAGGTCACAATAGCGGGTTATGCGGAGACGGTCAGAGGCAGGGGTGCAATATGCTTCCTTATGCTCCGGGATGGAACCGGTCGGATCCAAGCATTCCTCAAAAGAGACAACATGGACGAGGGGCTATTCGAGGCAATCCAGTCCGCGACCAGGGAGTCTACAATCCAGGTTACCGGGGTGGTTGCCAAGAAGCGCCCGCCCAAGGTGGCCGAGGGGGAGCCTGCCCCCCCTGCTGAGTTCGAGGTTAGTGTTGGGTCTGGGGCGATATTGGCCGAGGCTGAGACTCCACTCCCAGTTGGAGTAACTGACGAGGTGAACGTGGGGCTCGACGTGAGGCTGGACAACAGGCACCTGGATCTGAGGAGAGCGCATGTCAATGCAATGTTCCAACTCAGGAGCAAGGTCCTCCAGTACGGCAGGGATCACTTGATCACCGAAGGATTCCAGGAAATCAACTCCCCGAAGATAATCGCTGCGGCCGCGGAAGGGGGGACCAATCTGTTCCCCATGAAGTACTTCGAGACGGATGCATACCTCTCACAGAGCCCTCAGCTGTACAAGCAACTAGCGGTTCTCGGTGGATTGGAGAGGGTCTTCGAGATCGGTCCGGCATTCCGAGCCGAGAAGCACGACACTTACAGGCATCTGAACGAGTTCGTCTCATTCGACATAGAAGGGGCATGGATGGACGATGAGGACGTCATGGGCGTGCAAGAAAGGATGATCCATCACATCTGGAGCGAGATTGCAAATAACGACATGGCGTTGATAGGCGTGGTCAACGAGTACAGAGAATCCCAAGGCAAGGAGCCGGTAACAGTCGAGGCGCCTGAGCTTCCATTCCCGCGCATCCCATACTGCGAGGCCATCGAGATAGTGAAGTCGGGTGGGGGAGAAATCCAGTGGGGTGACGACATTGAAAGTCACCATTGCGACATAATCGCAGCCCAGTACCCAGGCTTCCACTTCATCCCTCGATGGCCCATGTCGATGAAGCCATTCTACATCCACCACAAGCAAGGAGAGGATGGTTCCGAGGGAGGTCAGCTGAGTCGTGGGTTTGACCTGAACTTCGGTCGGGACGAGATGACCAGCGGAGGAGCAAGGGAGCATAGGGTCGAGGTCTTGGAGCAGAATCTCAGGGACGTTGGTCTGGACCCAGCAGATTTCACGTTCTACACCGACGGATTCCGATATGGTGCTCCCCCCCATGCCGGATGGGGGCTCGGAGTTGCTAGGCTATTGATGGTGCTAACCGGTGCAGGAAACGTGAGAGAGGTGGTTCTCTTTCCGAGAGACAGAAGCCGAGTCACACCCTGATTTTACGATTTAGTAAAATAACAGGAAGAGGAAAGAATTCCAATTCTAATGATTAGCAGCATTTATCCATGCATACCCCCATGATGAATCGATGAGGGAAGAGCCTGGGCAAGTGGTCGTCGAAACCTTGGGTGGGCAAGATCTGAATCTAGATGGTTCCGTAATCAACCTTGCAATCGTCGGAAGCAGCAGGTTCTACGACTTTGAGATCTTCGAGTCGGCTTTGGAGGAGTGGATATCGGAGAACACTTACCCCGACCTGATCATCGTGGGCGGGGCAAGTGGGGTCGACTACATGGCCGAGAGGTGGTCCGACAACAACCTGATTCCGATAGCCATCTTCTCGGAGGAGTGGGATGACCCGCTTAGGAGCCTAATGGATAGGAACAGGGGAGAGGCACCAAACTCGCTCACTGAGAAGATCCTCTCAGCATCCACTCACATCCTAGCAATGCCGTCGCCGACAAGCAAGTGGACGAGGATAGTTATCGAGAGGGCAGAGTCGATCGGCATTCCTACGAATGTCGTGGAAGTCGAATAACGGATCTAAGCCTTAGTGCCGATCAAGACGAGCGTTCCGGGCCAGTCTGTCTTTGGGCATACTTGTAGAGTCTCGACATCCTTGAATCCGGCATTCTCCAATCCTTCTCGCCAGTCTTCCATCGATAGCGTGGCCATGGGGATCCCGAGTTTGTCGGGCCATGAGATGCTACTCTCGTTCTCGAGGTAGTGATCCAGTCCGAATACGACAGACCCGCCACTCGAGAGCCAATCGTCATGCAGTATTCCGAAGAATTTCAAGGGCTCGTCCAAGTAGTAGATGAATTCCATACTCAGAATCAAGTCCACACTTTCCTTCGGCCTCCAGCCCGGGAGATCGCCTACGAAGTACTCCCCTTCCGGATCGATTGACCTGGCCTTTTTGACCATCTGTTCCGAACCGTCGACCCCAGAGCTGCGATGGCACCCTGGCAGGCTAGCAAGCCTCCTAACAGCCCAGCCGTTCCCACAGCCGATGTCTATTGCTGCGAATTTCTCCGGAGTCCTGCCGATGACAGCGGAAATCATCTCCTCCACGCTAGGTGAATGTCCAGACTCCATTCCCTCGTCCTTCCCGAGTCTGGCCCACTCGCCAAAAAGCGTTACAGCCGATTGTCTAGGCATGCCTTCCTGCTCGAGTGTTCGTTTATCACAAATTGGTCTTGTTGAATGCCAGAGAAGCTAGGACTCCCGCCGTCAAATGGGGTGCGAAATGCAACCACGACTGTGCGATACCCAACTTCCCCACCGTGATAAGAGAAATGGTGACAGCCGGGTTGAACGATGCCATGGAAACATCTCCCACTGAAATGGCTCCCGCGAACACAACCGATGCGATTGCGACGCCGTAGTATTGGTTTCCGGATGTTGCTTCAGAGGTCGCGACATTTAGGATCACGTAAACCAGTGCGAAGGTGAAAAGAAACTCAGCCAGTAGTACTTCGTGGATTTCGCTGTTCAAGAGCAACGAGGTCGTTTCGAGGGAGCCGCGGGAATGCTCCCCAGTGTAGGTAAAGCCAGACAAAAGTGCCCCAAATACACCAGCAATTGATTGAGTCGCGATGTACGGTAGAACATCTGCTTTCTCGCAGAATCCTCGAATCCAGACCCCTATAGTTACCGCTGGATTGAAGTGGGCACCTGAGATATATCCCAAACTGTAAATCATGGCCATTAGGATAGCGGCTATCGCGAATCCGGGATGGAAATCGCCCGATGAGCCCCAAACCGCGGTTAGGCAGATTGTATAGGTCAGTAATAACGTCCCAATGAATTCAGCAATCAGTTTCTGTTGGAGTGTGTACTCTGTCATTGATTATCCTTTCAAAACACACCCCATGAAGATTCTTATTGCCCGTAGTCAGTCATGTCGGATGCACGAACCCCTCGTCATACTCCGGAGGGAAGGCAATCCACCTGATCAGTAGGAAATTGATGTATCCAAATACACAGGTGTTCACGAACCATGCTAGCGTGTGGTGCAAGAGGAAAACCTCGACCATCAGATAATGGAATGATGTTGTTACCACGAGTTGTCCCGAATATGTCCAGAAGGCTCTATTCATACTCCAGATGTAGGTAAATGTGGAGTGGAACGTGAACCTGTAATGCATGTAGTGGGCTTCTACATTTCCTATCGCGCATGAAACCGCCCAAGCTACCACTGCTGTGTGGGTTGGCCAAATTTCAATCCAATAGAGAGTCTCGTAAAGCACCAAGGCGAAGGCAGAGTTGAAGACCCCTACAATATTGAATCTTAGAAATTCATTGAGCATGACCCTGAAGGTCCAACCCACGTCCTCGATCCTCTCGCGCATCCACCACATTGACTTCGGTGTAATCACATCGGCGTCTGCATAAAGTAGTGTGGAGTTCATGCCGTCATTCGAAGGCCCATTCCCCGCTGCGCATCACAGGAGTCCTCTGACCGTCCTCTGAGATTCCGTCTATGTCAAGCTCGGCTGAGCCTATCATCCAGTCCACGTGGATGTTCGATGAGTTCCCTCCTGCTTCGGCCACCGCGTCCTTGTCATTCCCGATGTCGCCCTTGAAGCACTTGGAGTAGCATTGCCCAAGTGCGATGTGGCAGGAAGCATTCTCGTCGTAGAGAGTGTTGTAGAAAAGAAGGCCTGATTCGCTGATAGGGGATGAGTGCGGCACCAGAGCTACCTCCCCGAGTCTGCTCGCGCCCTCGTCGGTGTCTATCAGCTCCAGGAACACAGCCTCCCCGACTTCCGCACTCGCCTCTACTATCTTCCCCCCCTCGAATCGAACCTCTATCCCGTCTATTAGGGTCCCCATGTGGACCAGGGGCTTGGATGCCCTGACGGTGCCCTCTGCCCTATGGGCGTGAGGTGTCGTGAAGACCTCCTCTGTCGGGATGTTTGGGGTGCAGGAAATCCCATTCAAGGAAGTGCTCGCCCCACCCTTCCACTCATGCCCATCGGCCAGCCCGAGGATGAAGTCAGTCCCTGGAGACTTGTAGTGTAGGGAGTAGAAGTTCTTCTCGTTGAGCCAGTCCTGCCTCTCTGTGAGCGTCATCTGGTGATCTGCCCAGGCGGATATCGGGTCGTCGCAATCTATCCTTGATATCGAGAAGATGGCCTTGGCTAGGGACGCGACGGCGTCGGCCTCGCTCATGTCTGGGAAGACCTGCTTGGCCCATGCTCTGCCTGGGTATGAGACGATGTTCCAATTCGTGGAGAAGTTGGTTATCGGCTCCATCGCCGGCTTAGCCGCGAGTGAGGTCGCCTTGGCTGCCCTTGCCACCCTGGCTGGGTCCTGACCTGCCAGTAGCAGTGGGTTCGCCGCGGAAACCGCGAGTCTGGCCGTGTTGTCATTGAAGGCAGCTCCCATCGCCTCGAACATCCATCCCGGAGCCCTGTCTAGGCTCTCGTCAGATGCGTTCTCGAACCGTGCCAGTGTCAGTTGGTCGTCCGAGAGGAGCGTCGTTACCACGCCCGCCCCGTTCCTGTATGCCTCGGCCGCCAGCCTTCTGACGAGTGGGAGCGCCTCGACTGGTGCGGAGATAATCAGGTCCTGTTCTGGTTGTAGGTTGAGGCCGACTCTGATGGATACCTCTGCGAGGCGATCGAGCATGGTGGCATCGAAGGGCAGGTCTTCGTCAGGGAGTATTGTCATGGCCGATACCCGGAAAAGGGCCCTATTAACCCTTCAACTCGATACTTCTGTTTTCAGAACACGCCAGAGTGCTGTTGCATCCTGGCGTACCACCCGGATACCACATTGTGGCTCTCGACGATGTCGAACCCGTTGAGGCCCTGCATTGACCTAAGGATTCCGAAGTTAGCGAAGTCGGCACCGTTTGGCTCTTCGTACCCAAAGAAGTCCCCCTGGATGCCCTCTGACATTATGTCCAGTTGGTGTTGGAGGTTCTCTCGGGGAGGTAGGTCGAACATCTTGGCCCTGCTCTTTCCGACCATTCGCATGATTAGCCCGCCCAGCCACTTGTTAATCAGGCGGCTTCCGAAGGAGAATTTGTCAACCCTGGTGACGTAGTCAAGTGCCTGTACTGAGGATCTGTACGAGGAGTAAATTACGGCCACTATTGACTTCCCGAGTATGCTGTTGGAGAAATCCATCCACCTATCCTGCTCAGGGTCCTCTCCCATTCGCGGGAATGAGCCTGGCCCATTCGAGTCTATGTAGTGGAGGATGTGGTTGGAGTCGTTTACCTGAGTCCCATCCACATCGACGAAGACGGGGACCTTCCCCCATTGAGACCACTTCAGCTGCGTCTTGAAGGTGGGGTCGACCTCTACCTTCGAGTACTCAATCCCACGTGAACCAAGTAGGGCCTTTACCTTGAAGCAGAAGGGGCAGGTCTCAAAGCAGTACATTGTAGGGAGACCGTCGACAACCCTCTCCGGGACTGCATTATCCTGAACTCCAGAGGTCGCCTTCTCCTCCTCGGTTTCACTTGTCATGGCGGTTGGCAATTACTTCCCCTTGTGAAACCATCGTGGCGAAGATATCTATCTATCATGGGAAGAAAAAGTACGCTAGAGATTTATTGGGCCCCCGTCGGGAGCTCCGAGATTATCACGGAGCACCCGTCGGGGGTTATGTTCGGCCGGAGCCGATCTGCCTCTGAGTCCAAAGAACTTCAGAAGTCGCTTGCGCGAACGGTCTTTCGGCCGTTTGCCTGGGCTCTTGAAACTGCATCCGACACAGCGGACTCTGCTACAGCGTTCATTGCGCCCATAGCGTCTCCACCGGTGTTGCAGCCGTGTGCCTTGAAGGCCTCCTTGACCCTGCTAGCTACGACCATACCGGAATCGGAGCTTCCGCTTCCGATGTCGTGAGCGCGGATCGTCTTGCGGCCATTAGAGCCGCATCGAGCCACTGCTGATGCAACTGCAGCCTCTACTGCTGCGTTTAGAGCGCCTGCGGCGTCTCCAGCGGTGTTGCACCCGCCAGCCTTTATTGCTTCCTTCATCTTGCTGTTGTATACCATTGACATAGCGTGCCGGCGAGCCTAGGCCCCATTTTGAAGGTTGGGGAGGCGAAAACTTCCATCAGATGGGTGATTTGAGGGCATTTAACCGAAAATGAAGGGTATCAATGGCCCCTCGGAAGTTCAGTTAACATGGGCAAACCAAAGTTCGCTTACTTGCTCCTGAAGGAGCACCCATACGGCAGGGAGATGCTGATGCAGATCCTCTCAGAGGGATTCGTCCCAGAGGTGATAATCGAGGAGGACTCGGCGATCGCAGACGAGGAGAGGGAGAAGTTCCTGAAGAGGATCGAAGGGAATCCGATTGCACCCCCTATCGAGGAGCAGGCTGCAGAGCACGGAATAGCGGTGATATCCGTCCCAGTTCACAAATCCCCAGAGGTCATGCCACACCTGGAGGGAATGGATCTCGACCTGATAGTCTTCGGAGGTACCCGCATAATCAGAGGAGAAATACTCGACTTCCCCGCAGATGGGGTTGTCAACTCACATCCGGGGCTTCTCCCGGAGTGCCGGGGTTCTGCTTCCCCGGCATGGTCCGTCTACCACGACATACCAATCGGCTCCTCGACCCACTTCTGTGACAACGGGATTGACACTGGCGATATCCTGATGAGGAGAGAGGTTAGGGTGAACAGAGGGGCGACTTACGAAGATCTCTGCTACCAAACCCTCGTTCTCGCCGGGGTGCTGATGAAGGAGGCCTTGATGGCCTACGAGGAAGGCAGGTGGCCCGAAATCAGGAGGCCCCAGGGCAAAGGCGAGCACCCAACCTTCCGAAATGCCCCTGAAGAAGTGCTCGAAGTCGTCCGGCAGAAACTTAGGGACCAGACTTATGCGCACTACTCGGACTAGGTGATTTGATGGGAACGGAGCTTGCAGGTGCAGATTTTCCTTTCGCAGAGGGAGTTCTGGAGGGTAGGACCGCCCTAGTGTGCGGCTCCTCGAAGGGAATAGGGCGTTCCTGCGCTCTTATGCTAGCAAGGGCCGGCGCCAAAGTGATAGCATGCGCTAGAACGGTAGCTGACCTAGACTCTCTGATTGAGGAGATGCACGGAAGTGGCCACAAAGCAATCGAGTTAGATCTAGAGGACATAGATTCGGTAGAAGAGGCGGTTTCGGGTTTGGGTGCAGTGCACATCCTAGTGAATAACTCCGGAGGCCCTCCTGGGGGGCCCCTACTAGAAAACGAAGTAGATGACTTCGAAGGGCCGTTTCGCAGGCACCTACATGCATCGCACACAATTACCAAGGCACTGGTCCCTAGCATGGAATCAGAGGGAACCGGTCGGATAGTGAACATAATCTCAACCTCAGTAAGGGAGCCAATTGACAACATCGGGCTCTCGAACACCCTGAGGGGGGCAATGGCATCGTGGGCGAAGTCGCTCGCGAGGGAGCTGCCGCCGTGCATCACAATCAACAACATACTGCCCGGATTCACGGACACTGACCGACTTGGATCACTGGCCGAGTCGATTTCCCAGAGAACCGGCAGGTCGGTCGATGAAGTCCAGGAAGATTGGATGGGGAGCGTCCCAATACAACGCCTAATCGACCCCATGGAAACCGCGGCCGCGGTCACTTGGCTCTGCCTTCCCAGCAGCAGTGGCGTTCGTGGCATCAGCCTAGCAGTTGATGGCGGTCGAATGCGCTCGATTTAGAGGGGTCAGATGGAGTTCGACATTTTCTTCTCTATTTCCCAGACCCCGGATACCTCTGGATTCAAGCCATCTGAGAGCGAGATGTTCGCGAACTTCTTCGATCAGGTGACCCTTGCAGACGAGTTGGGATTCGGAGTAGGTTGGGTAGCTCAGGCCCACCTCTCAACCGAGATTCAGAAGGCGAACAAGAACCCGGTCGTTCCACACTACCCAGGCGAGGTCGGTCTGTGCACCGACTTCTTCCAAGTCGCACGTGAGATGTTCTCAAGGACAAAGAGGATGGACGTAGGCAGCGCGGTGATGTCCATCCTAGCCTCCGGGGGCCCGATTGCCCAAGCAGAGAGGGTCGGATCATTCCTTGCGCTCCATGGGATGGACCCCGAGGAAGGAAGGAGGCTCCACATCGGATTCTCAGCTGGACGCTTCGAGTTCATGGCGAGGCCCTACGGCATAGTACCCCGTGACGCGGTCGAGGAGGCGGCGTGGCCTGCCCTGAGGGGCCAGATTTTCTCCGAGGCCTCAGAGATCTTCCTCAGGCTGCTGAATGGCGAGGTCGTTTCGAGCGAATCGATCCCAGCGACAAACCTAACCAGATCCAACTTCAGGACGGATGAAGATTGGGGGAGGGTCCAGAGCGCAGCAGTTCGGCAACATGGCCTAGAATCTCCCCCCGAATCAATCGAGATAGGGAACAGGTACGTATTCGAGGACATCAAGACCATCCCCCAAGACTGGCGTAGGGACCTGCTTAACCTGGTGATAGGAAGCCACGACCCGGCCCTCCAGGAGAAGGTGAACAGGTTCAGGCCGGTTCAGGTATTCAACCTCAGCATCACCCCCCCGCATGTGATCGAGGACACTCACGAGCGCATGAGGAGGAGCTACCACAAGGACGGTGGGCCTTGGGCCAGGAGGATGATGCCTCGCACGGTGATGGTTTTCGTAAACGACGAGGAGGGGCTGACGAGGGAGCAACAGGACGAGGCTGCCATGGAGGAGGCGCGTTCCGCTCTTTCTACGTATTGGAGTGCCTTGGAGGGCACGATCGATCCGGGCAAAATTGACCGTGCCACGGACAATGCAGTGATTGGTAGCGTCCAAAGCGTTAGCGAGCAGATTTCACAGAGGTTCGATCCCGATGACAGGCTGATGTGCTGGTTCGACTTCTTCAATCACGACAGCGAGAGGGTGATGAGGGACATGACGGCATTCATGACCAAGGTCGCACCCGAGGTCAATGGGGGATAGTGAATGGGAGACGAGGCGAGTGAGAGGCCATCTAGCGTTTCCCCAGGTAGGCCCGGCTCCTCGGTCTACCCCACCAACCCACTTGGCGAGAAGTTCGAGGGGATCGCGACGGGACGAGACGTGGAGTGGGAGCCCCTGGTGGACTTCCGCAGACTGGATGTCTCGGAGAACACAATCCACGGAGCGATCTCATGGTCGCATGGCACAGAGATAGTGCACTCGTTCGGAGGGAATGTCCTAGTCTACGGGCGTTCGATGATGAAGCCTCTGATTATGAAGACATTCGCAGACGTCCTCGAGGCAGACGGCCTGACTTGGGAGCAGAAGGCGATAGCTTGCTCCTCCCACAATGGCGACACGGAGCACGTTGCTGCAGCACAGTCCCTCCTAACCGAGTCCGAGTGGGGGCTGATGCAGTGTCCACTCGACGTGCCGCTGATACAGTTCGGGAGGCAGGTGAGGCGCCCTCGGAGGTGGTTCCACACCTGCTCAGGGGAGCACGCAGCCATGCTCAAGGCACTAAGGAGAATGGGGATCAACCGGGCTGGTTACACGCTTCCCAACTCTCCTTGGTTCCCGATGTTCATAGACGTCCTCAGGGACATAATGGGGAAACCTGACTGGGAGCCCCAGAGGGTCGCCAAGGATGGCTGCGGGCTACCAACTGTGTCCAACACCGTGGACGAGCTGGCGTTGATGTTCTCCGGACTCGTCAGGGAGAAGGACAAGGACTGGATCTG
>CEUS01236020.1_pt1 | contig 19724 bp, 18 predicted proteins | sample 427031 | NCBI WGS metagenome assembly CEUS01 (sample SAMEA2622837, study PRJEB7988) | marine metagenome | biome: marine biome (ENVO:00000447); feature: marine epipelagic mixed layer (ENVO:xxxxxxxxx); material: "saline water (ENVO:00002010), including plankton (ENVO:xxxxxxxx)" | depth 140 m | reverse complement strand
GGGGGGGGGTACTGGGGAGGGCTAGTCGCCGTCTTCTAAGACCGTTTTGTCCGAAATATCAGGCCTTTCTTCACCTGCCCTTGTCATCAAGACCCACTTTCCATCAGGGTAGCGGTGTATTATTAGGTGCCAGTAAGAGTAGATTTTCCCGTCATGGCGTTCTCGGTGACTCTGATTTAACGCACCCAGTTGAGTCTCAAAAAACTCAAGCGGGAAAACGGCGATCTGGGCCGGAGAGCCACAGCCAAAAGCAGCGAATCCATTTTTCGCCTCTCTAAGTGTTTCGAGTTGGTGTTGATGGAATGCAAACCAATACCCAGTGAAATCCTGCTTTACATACTCCTTGGATACGGAACAAGTGAGAGCAATGCCTAGATCTGAGTCAGCGTAGATACTGCGCGATTGCTTGGTAAGGTCAGCACCGAGATGTTTGCCGACACGAGCTGCGCACGCATCGTTAAATGACATGGGCTTGACCTTCTCACTCTCCGTGTCCTCACTAGCCTCCGATCTCTCATCTTCATCCATCTCAGGTGATTCTTCATTAAGTACATCTTCTGTAGTCGAGAAAACCAGCTTGATGATATCATCAAGCTTCGTATGCTCGCGGGGTACAAGGAGAGATCTGCACTGTGCAGCCACCCCCGGTGCCTCAAGCTCCAAACGGGTCTTCATTAGTCGAATCAGAGCATCCACGCTGATAAGCCGAACATCCCAAGCATGTCGTGATCCTCTTATCTGTGCTTCAAGGTCGCCAGTGTCTTCTCTTCCAACGATGATCAGTATGGACGAACTGTCTTCGGAGATACGCCCATCCCCTGCTAGATCGTTTCTGTACCCTGCAACAGTCTCAAGCGAAATGCGGTACGCATCGGTTGTCTTAACTTCGGCAATGACGTCGTGACCCTGCGGGTCGGTCCATATACCATCGTATCCGATAGCGTTCTGCGTTCCCCGATAACGTCCGTGCTGAACGTCGAAACCGAGTCTCCTCGCTATCTCATTAACAATGTCTTGAAGCGCGAGGCCCGAGTCAGCAAAGGTGTTTACGAGGCAATCGTTGGCATATTTTTCCAATATGTCTGCAGGTACTTTCTCTAGGAATGCACGAAACTCTGCCGGAGCAGATTTGTTATCACCCAGCTTGCCATCACCCGCAAATCCAATGATCTGATCAACACGCTTTTCAGAGATCTGGTCGGGGTTCTCTTTCCAGATTTCGAGTAGTGACATCAGCTAGTCTCCTCTGATACCAGCCATCCATAGACCGATCCGAGTTTATGATAGGGATGTATCAGCCCCTTGAAGCTGGCCTTGGAAACACCCGGCAAGAGCTTCTCCCCGGCAAGTTTGGTGAATGCGTCAATCGTCAGCTTTAGGGGATAATCGGGATAATCATAGCCGTATATTACGATTGCTTTATCCTCACCGAATCCAGATTTCTGCAACTTCTGGATGTCAGTTAATGCACTGCGGTGCTCAGGGTATGGGGACAGGATATGCATCAAGATGTTGTCGTTCGGCTTCCCGTTGTCACCCAGAAGCCGCATCATCTTGACCTCTATGTAGAGGGATGCCAGTCCAGAACGGATAAATAGATCGCATTTGGTTCTAGGATTACTTGGGTATTTCACAAAGCGTTCTTGGCCAAGGTCCATAAGGCCATTGCTTTCGATTTCATCCAGAACGAGTCCGACGGTGTTGTTTTCCGTATGTGGACCCAGCCCCGGCTGATATTGACGCCGGGTACGCTGCGACTCCGCCTGAGGGCGCTTGGCATCTGCCAATTCCATCCCTTTAGCGAAGGCGACAACGAAATTATCCAGTAGCTTCATTGCCATCCCTTATTCTGCCCCGCCCCGCTCAGACCCGCAACTCAGGTCGGGCAAAACACTGCTGGAAAGCTGGGTGTGGCTAGGTGCCACGGAGGGGCTAAGGGATAGTTACCGCCTTCTAGGTCCGGGGGGTGGGCCTTCTCGGTACGTGGCCCGTGCTACCAGGTGGAGGCCGGTCGAATTATCGAAGCGATCTTAATTCATTCAATTGGTATCCATCGCCCGTCTGAATTGCTCGCCGGTACATCTCCCTCGCTTCCGAAAAACAGCGGGGAGCACTTATCACATAATTTTTCCACTCATCGGGTTGTTCAAGGACCCAACTGAAGGAATCAGTAAAAACTTCGGCGCTTCTTATCAGATAACCCAGCATAATTGAATAATCTCGCTCAACTCCAATACCTTCCGCATACATCATAGCCAGATTGCTGAGCGCATTCGTATGGCCTGCATCAGCACCAAGAAGGTTCCACCGTAAGGCTTCTTCTGTGTTTCTGGATATCCCGGGGTACTTTCCCGTCAAATATATCCACCCCAGAGAAGTGGCAGCGTTACCAAATCCAACTTCGTTGGGTCCAAGTGCAACTACTGACTCAAATAGGCGCACCGCCTCAAACGTATCTTGATCTGCACCATCACCATCTAGGTACATATTCCCGAGGTTGTTTTGGGCCCTCCCGTACCCTTGCTCGGCTGCTAACCGATACCAGCGAACCGCCTCCGCATAGTCCTGCGGGACGCCGTGGCCATTTCCGTACATAGCCCCGAGGTTGAACTGGGCACGCTCATACCCTCGCTCGGCTGCCAACCGATACCAGCGAACCGCCTCCACATCATCCTCTGAGACGCCTCGCCCATTGGAGTACATAAACCCGAGGTTAGTCTGGGCAGGCGCATGTCCTTGCTCGGCGGCCAACCGATACCAGCGAACGGCCTCCGCAAGATCCTCCGGGACGCCTTGGCCACCGACGTACATAAACCCAAGGGTGTACTGAGCACGCGCATTCCCTTGCTCTGCTGCTAACCTCCACCAGCGTGTCGCCTCCGCAAGATCCTCCGGGGCACCTTCGCCAGTGGCATACATAAACCCGAGGGTGTACTGGGCACGCGCATTCCCTTGTTCGGCACGAGCACGCGTCTCTTCTAGATCCGAAGCCTGTGCATCAACCCCAACGGGGATGACTGCTAGAGCGAGCACTAACAGCAGGGTTTTCTTCATGACTTCATTCTGCCCCGCCCCACTCAGACCCGCAACTCAGGACGAGTGAAACAGTGCTGGATAGCTGGGTGTTACTGGGGGGAGACGTCGTTCTGAGACCTTGCCGGGACTGCAGGATCGTGATACGCGTTAGTCACGGGATCGCGGCGCGGCTAGGGCCAGCGCGTTGCCCGCTGATCTGAGATTGCCACCTTCGACGTGAGATGCGTATGTGCCGAGTCAAGAGTGAGTCGCGCATTGTAGTCGTGATGTGTGCCGTGCTGTCCCTTGGTACCGTCCTGATGACCGGCTGCACAGATCCGGACGACGGCAGTGGGGCGACTGTGACCGTGTTTGAGGGCGCTCGCCTCATCGTCGGGGACGGAAGCGCATCGATCGAGGACGCGGTGTTCGTCGTCGAGAGCGGCCACTTCACGCACGCCGGGCAAAGGTCGGACGTGGAGATCCCTGGAGGCGCGACCCGCGTAGATCTCAGCGGCAAGACCGTCATGCCTACCATCGTGAACGCCCACATCCACCTGGCGTCCACCCGAGAAGACCGGACTGATCAACTCCAGCAAATGGCATACTACGGGGCCGGCGTGGTCGTGAGCCTGGGCCTGGACAGTGGCGACGTCCCGTTCGAGATGCGAGACGAGATGGTTACCGACGGCGCCCGGTCGCTCACCGCGGGGCGCGGGATCACCTCACCGGAGCCTGGCCGGTCGGAGGTCCCCTCGTGGATCACGAGCGAAGAGGAGGCGCAGACCGCCGTGCAGCAGCTGGCCGCCAATGAGGTAGACTTGGTCAAGATTTGGGTTGACGATCGCAACGGCCGCTACGAGAAACTCTCCCCGGCACTATACGGTGCGGTTATCGACGAGGCCCACACGCACGGTCTCCGTGTCACGGCTCACGTGTACAACCTGGAGGACGCGAAGGGGCTTCTCCGGGCGGGAATCGACGCGTTCGCTCATGGGGTCCGCGACCTTGACGTTGACGATGAACTCATGGCTCTCTGGAGCGAGCGCCCCAACGTGGTCCTGGTCCCGAACCTCCCCAATCCGGGGGTGGCGGTCGACCTCAGCTGGCTGAGTGGTACGGTTCCCCCCGACGAGTTGCAAGAGATGCAGAATGCGCAGAAAGATAGCCCAGCAGATCAGGAGTCGTTCGGCATCCAGGCCCGTAACCTGGCGCGGTTCAACCAAGCGGGAGTTAGGATCGCGTTCGGCACGGACGGGAACACGCCATGGGCCCCACACCTCGAAATGGAGGATATGGTGAGGTCCGGGATGACCCCGGCCGAGGTCATCGTCGCGGCAACGCGCAACTCGGCCGAGCTGATGCAGCTAACGGACGTCGGCACGGTGGCGGTGGGTAAGAGCGCGGACTTTATCGTCTTGGATGCGAACCCTCTCGATGACATCACGAACACGAGGCGGATCTCCGCGATCTATCTCCGCGGCATTGCGATCGACCGGGACGCGCTAGGGGCCCGCCTCAGCGGCGGGATGTCCCCCTAACCCTGTCCGTCAGTTCGAGCCCCTGGGGAGAGCTCACGTCCGAAAGGTATAGGTCGCCCTCGTGTTCGATCATCCTGCCTCCTACTCCTCCTTGAAAGCTGCCTCGATGGCAACCTCCGAACGATGGAGGTGGCTGTCTGCTCGAGCGACGCTAGATCACGATCGAGTAGTGCATTTCACGCGTATCACCCACCCACCTCCGCCCAACATCCCCGCGTATTCGTCGATCTGGTCAGCAACCTCGTCGTCGAGCATGTCCCGCACTAGCCCCAACAACACGGCGGGCCCCTCCGAACCGGTGCCCTTACCGGTGATGACGTGGACGACGCTTCCGGCTGAGACATAGGAGTGGGTCGTGATGAAGTCCCGCAGGCGTAGTTGAGCCTCGGCGGCTGTGAAGCCGTGCAAGTCGAGCGTGGCCACTGCCATCTCGCTCAAGAGTCGGGTGATGCCAGTCAGTCTGGGCGGTGGAGTGGGGACTTCCTGCTCCAGTCGCTTTCGGCGTTTGCTCATCTTTGGTTGTCTGCTAGGCTGGATGCCACGGGAGGGGTTAGGGGTCCAGCTGCAGCAACATCCATCGACCGCGGAAAACCTCTGGTGCAACGTCGGAAACAATAGATGTCCGTCGTTCGCCACCCTCAAACCACGAAACGGCGATTGTAAGTGAGCCTCCGCCTGCTGGGAGCCCAAAGTGAACAGGAGTCATGCCCTGTGAAGCATACCCTCCGCCCGGGTCCATCACCCGACTAGAGACATAGCTGTCGGACTCTCGACGTAGCGTGACCGTTGCTCCTGGCCGCGTCCAAACACCGTCGTTATTCACAATCGCCACCTGTAGAGACCGTGACGACCGAGTCGGCTCAATCTCGTTTCGATACAGAGGATGCGTCCCCTCGGGATCATGGTTATTTGCGAGAGCAAGGTCGAGATCGCCGTCTGCATCGAAGTCAGCCCACGCGACACCGTGACTCGCACCTCTCGCCACCAGTGTATCCGGCGCAACTTCCGTGAAGACTCCACCGACGTTTCGGAACAGATAGTCTCGTGCTTCCGGCTCACCTGCTAGGAAGGTGCCAACATAGAGATCGACCCATCCATCGTTATCGAAGTCGCCCCAGGCCGCTGATACAGAGTGATGATCTCCCGCTAGGGGGGTCCCCGGTGCCACGTTTGTGAAAGTGCCGTCACCTTGGTTTTGCCAAAGCACATCAGGACCGTACGACGCCAGAAACAGATCGAGGTCACCGTCGTTATCGTAATCCGATACAGCCGTCCCTACGCTTCCCTGATCTTCGGATCGGCCAGGTTGATTCATCCCGAGCGCTACTGCCACATCTTCAAACGTTCCGTCACCTAGATTGCGGAAGAACCCATCCTCATCGCCGTTCTGATTCGCAATAAAGACATCTAGGTCGGCATCCCCGTCCATGTCGAACCATGATGCACCGACCGTCCTACGTGTATCACCGATCCCGGACGAGGTCGTCACGTCTGAGAACGTGATCCCGTCGTTACGTAATAGGATGTTCGGACGATCACGGAATGCGACGAAGAGATCTAAATCATTGTCTCCGTCGTAATCGACAAAGGTTGGCTGTCGAGTAGTGCCAGATTGATCGACTGCTAACTGAGCGGCAACATCAACAAAACTACCTTGGTCATTCCGGTACAGCCGGTTTCCGATCCCCACTGCAGCAAAACCGACATAAAGATCCGGATCTCCGTCTCCATCGTAGTCTCCCCAGGCCGAGGCCCGAGTTTCTTCCTCGTCTGCCAGTCCCTGCGCTCCAGCAACATCAACGAAGGTCCCAAGGTCATTGCGGTAGAGCCGGTTCGGTCGACCTCGGAACCCAACAAAGAGGTCCAGATCTCCGTCGTTATCGAAGTCAGCCCAAGCGTTTGTCTGAGCACCCTGTGCATTGAAAAGGTCGGTCTGAATGGATCTGAAAGACGGTTGAAGCATCCGGTTATCGTTCGGCGCTTGGCCAGGATGCTCTGCCTCGCAGGAGACTACCAGCACGGTCAACAACAGCAGGGCAACAGCGCGCGAGGAAACGCGAACCCAGACCTTCATGAGAGCTCCCAGACGAAAGGGCGACATCAGCTATTTCCCACGTTACAGGTTTTCAACAGAACCCACTAAAGGCTCGCATTGATATAGGTGTGTAATGCGACAAGCGTAGAGAAATGAGTGGACGCTGCTATCGGGCATGGTGGCACTGGGTCTTAGGGTGGGGACAGCCGCAAGTCTTTTAGAACATAGCCAACGGCTACTATGGCCCCTAAGCCTCCCACGAGGAAGGAAGGGTGAAAAGCTGAAGCCGCCACCACAAACAGCAGGATCCGGCCACCACCCGAAAGAGGACGAAGCGCATGCCCCTCCAGGGCCGCAGCGAACGCGGCAAGGGCCACCATAGCCATTACCCCCTTTCCGATCACCAAAAATGTAGGGCCACCAAGTACGATCTCCGGGTGCACTACCATCAACAAGGGAATCAAATAGATACCCTTCGCATACTTCCATGCGTGAAGACCGGTTCTCATCGGATCGGATCCAGCCACACCAGCAGCTGCGTAAGCGGCTAAACAGACAGGAGGAGTCACGTTTGAGTCCTGAGAGAACCAGAAGACAACCAGATGAGCAATGAGGACTGGGAGTCCGAACTCATTCACAAGAGTTGGACCGGCGAGGACAATCAAAACGATATAGCTGGCAGTAACCGGAAGCCCCATCCCCAAAACTAGGCTGGCGAGGAGAAGAAGAATGAGGGCTAGGAAAAGGCTGCCCTGAGAAAAAGAGAGCATGACAGCAGAGAAATTGAGGCCCAAGCCGGTCAGTCCAACGATACCGACGATGATGCCTGCGACCGCACATGCCAAGCTGACCGGGAGGGCGTTTCGGCAAGCAAGCACGAAACTGTCTACAGTCCGCACGACCCCACCCCTAATCCACTCGTATGGGGACTGCCGCCTCAGTCTGCCCGGGCCCTGCTCCAGATCCTCCACCCGCATGATCCGGTCCCAAGTGGCGCGCCCACCAGCCAGCGCGACAATGGCCAGGCAAGATAGGAACCCTACTCGGGCCACAGATAGGTCCATGAGGAGGGCTCCGAGGAGCACTGCCAGGGGAAAAAGGTAGTGCCACCCCTTCGCCATCGTGGCTCCGAAATCGGGGAGCTCCGAGGCGGGAATCCCCTGAAGACCTCTCGCTACCGCTACCAGATGCACGAAGACGAACACCGTACCCATGTAAAGAATAGCGGGAAGCAAACCTGCCCTTATGATCTCCAGGTAGGGTAGCCCGGTGTATTCAGCCATAAGGAAGGCTCCAGCTCCCATGATGGGAGGGAGGATTTGACCTCCAGTGCTCGCAGCTGCCTCGATCCCCCCAGCCTCTTCTGGACGATATCCAACCCTCTTCATGAGTGGGATGGTGAATGCCCCGCTGGTTACCACATTCGCGATCGTGCTCCCGGAGACAGAACCCATGGCGGCAGAGGCCACAACCGAAGCTTTAGCGGGACCCCCCGACTGCCTCCCCGTCAGGGCATAGGCTAAGTCCATGAAGAACTGCCCTGCCCCCGTGACTTCCAGGAGCGCACCGAAGAGGATGAAAATAAAAACGAACGTGGCAGCGACTCCCAAGGGTATCCCGTAGATACCTTCCTGACCCAAGTAGAGTTGGCCCACAATCCGGCCGGTTCCATATCCCCCATGCCGGAGGACACCTGGAAGGAAGGGGCCTAGGTACGCGTAGCAGACAAAGAGGACGGCGATAGATGAGATCGCCCAACCCAGTACTCGGCGCGTCGCCTCCAATAGGGTGACCACCGCCGCTACACCGACGATCACATCGAGGGTGCTGGGAGTGCCAGCTCTACCTACTATGGCGTCCAGGTTTAGGGTGAGATAGAGGGCAGTGGCAGCGGCAGTGGCCATAAGGACCACGTCCATGGACCAGGCCAGGCCACTTCGGATGCCCCTCTCATGGCCTCTTCTCCACGGGAAGAGGAGAAACGCCAGGACCTCTACTAGCGCGAGATGAAAACCCCTCTGATAGAAGAGTCCGACAGGTCGGATTCCCGCCGCAGACAGTTGGAACAGGGCGAGCGCAACCGCGAGAATGACGAAAGCCCCGGCGGCAAGGGCGGGCAGGCCCAGTTCCCGTTGCGGAATCCTACTGACGGAGGCTGGATACAATGGCCGACTGGCCTTCAACCCCAGAGCCCCAGAGTCCTCACTGGGAAACGATCAGACGCTCTGGCACCTCGTAGCCACTGTCCTGCAGGTACCTAACGGCGCCAGGGTGCAATGGGATGGGTGACGCTGAAAGCGTGTACTCCTCCGAGATCTGACGCGCCACTGGGTGCACACCTTCAAGTTCCTCAAGCGCCTCCAGTAACTTCTGGACCAACGAGTACGCAATCTCCTCGGGCATATCAGCCGATACCACAAGGAGATTAGGGGTGCTCAGCGTATGCACTTGCTGCTCCTGTCCACGGTAAGACCCGGCAGGGACCACGTCCGGGCGAACAGTCGGATCGATCGCTTCGGTGCGCTCCATCTCTTCCGCTCCGAGAGGGACGAGGTGGACCGAACGCGCTGTGGCGAGAGCCATCAGGGAGCTTATCGGAGGACCGGCGACCCAGAATCCGGCATCCACATTCCCATCGCGGATCGCGTTCGCGGTCTCATTGAAGTTGAGGCGCTGAGGCTCGAAGTCATCGTATCCGATCCCGTTCGCCTCGAGGAGAGTACGAGCGGCGACCTCCGTCCCACTACCCGGGGCTCCCACGGAAACCCTTCGACCTACGAGATCATCGAGCGTGCGAACACCGGTTTCCTCTAGGGTCGCCAAATGAAGGATGTTCGGGTAAAGGGCAACCAGAGCAAGAATCTGTCCGGACTCCCCTCCTTCAAACGAGCCCCTGGCAGTATGAGCCTCAAGAGCATTAGTGCCCATAGAGAACGCTACCTCCACTTGTCCCGACATCAGGAGACTCAGGTTTTCTACCGAGCCTCCCGTCACTTCCGCCACCACGACCTGGTCCGGCAGGTCTCGACTCCAGATCTCAGCAATGGCTCCCCCCAGGACGTAGTAGACCCCTCCTGTTCCTGCAGTGGCTAGGGCCAGGATTTCAGGGCCGTCTCCGGGCGAGCAACGAACGAGGATGAAGGTCGAAACGAGCACGGCACCAAGCATCGCCACTGCTCTTCCCCGCCCACCGCTCAGACTTCTTCGCGTCTTCGGGTGGGCCGCTTCTTCCACTGTCCCTGAAACTCCTCTGCCCATTTAACCCCACTCCCTACCGGACCTATGCCAGTGACCGGCCCCCACAGACGATGACGAGGGGGCAGTGAACCGGGACACGCTACCGAAGGATCGCCTGACCTAGCGAGGGATCACCGGAAGCGTGATGTGCGACGGATACTCGGCGTTGTGGTAAATGGTCTGGTTCGCCGTGATAATCTCCGTCTCCAATTGAGGCTGAGGATTTCCCGTGTTCAGGTTCCGATCATACTTCGGGAAGTTGCTGCTTGAGATCTCGACCCGGATCTGATGTCCCTCCAGGAACAGGTTCCCGGTTGCCCAGAGATCGATATCGAATTGATACACCGTTCCGGGTGTGAGGAAATCGACCTTAGTGAAGCTCCTGGGATTGTCATGATACCTCCCACGGAGGATGCCGTCGGCGAGGTTGATCACCTTACCGTCCGGATGCACGTCCACCAGCTTAGCCGTGAAATCCGTGTCACGAGCCGAAGTCGCCGCGTAGAGCGTCACTGTGACCGGTCCAGTGACCTGGACGTCCTGGGTCAGGGGCGGCGTACTATATACTAGGACATCATCCCGCGTCTCGATTTCCGCATGGTCGAACGGACCGGGGGGAGTGGGCCCGAACATCAGGTTGCCACCGTTGGTCGGGACCGGATCCCTCGGGTCGTAGACATACTCATCGACCGGCTCCGACCGACCCGGCTCCTGAGTGCTCAGCACTCCATCTCCGGATGAGCTGTTCGCATCCCCACCGCTGTGAAAGTAGTAGTTCGTATACTGGGTACGGGCGAGCGGCCATTCGTTCTCGTGGTGCCACTTGTTCTCACCCATGATGAAGAGAGTCACAGGCGACTCTTCGAGGAAGCCGTTGTCCTCTCCCTTCAGCAAAGCATCGAACCACTTCACATGGAGGCTATCGTAGTCAACGTCGGCCTGCGGCCCGAAGTCTATCCCCGCATACTCAAAAACGCTCGTACTGCCGGCGTGCGACCACGGGCCGATCAGAAGCTTCTGGTTGTTCCGCGCATGTTCACTTCGCCCTTTATTCACCATACCCGTGTAGCTCACGAGCGTACCGGCTAGGAAGACGTCGTACCAGCCACCCATGTTGTAAGAGGGTACGTCGAAATCCGGCAACCGGGCCTCAGAGTCCAGCACCTGCCAGTACGCGTCGTATACTGGGTGGTTGACGAAGTCACGCCACCACGGATTGTCCTGACTGGTCGCGGCGCCCATCGTCAACAAGGGCAGATGCATGAGAACCTGGTCCCAGTTGGGGTTGCCTGCCTGTCCTGTGCGGCCACCCATACCTGAAGCCCAACCGATGCGAGAGCCCAGCGCCAGTGCTCCGCCCGGATAGGCGGTATCAAAATAGTAGTTGAAGGGGGTCATTCTCGGGGACATTGCCTTGAGGGATGGGGACCGGAATTCGGCACCCTTCCACTGGGTCGTGGCGAGATACGATTTTCCGTACGTGCCTACCTGACCATCCGACCACGGTTGCTCACTGACCCAGTTTTGCGTGTCGTGGCCATCGTTTGCCTCGTTGATATACGGGTACCAACTGCCCTCTGAATCGAACCTCCCCCGCACGTTCTGGTGGACGTACGCGTAGCCTCGCTTAGCCCACCTGAGTCCCTCTTCCCAGGCCTCAGCGCTGGAACCGTTGCCGTACGGATCCCGGATCAAGATCGCGGGATACTGCCCTCCTCCCGCCGGCACGTAGATGTCCGTCGAGAGAAGCGTCCCGTCGCGCATGGGTACCATGATGTTGTGTGAGACCAGCGCATCGTCCCCTGCACGGAACAGCCCGACACCGGCCTGAGACTGTGCTCCTAGTGGAGCTCCATACAGCAGCGACAGCATCCCGACAACGAGAAGTCTTCCGATAGTTCGAGCCTCCATGACAATGCCCTCCGCAGGTTTTCGAGTTGCTGTCATCCGCCAACGCACACGGCCTAGCTGTCGTAGTCGGATGTACATCGGGTTAGTTGACATCGGACTACTGAATCACCTTATGGATAGCCGTCACCGTTACGTCGGAGATCCAATCGACAAGCTCTGACCCAAGGGCGCGGGTGCGCGATATCGGTGCCAGATCTACTCCATTGACGGAGAAGTGACCCGCGCGTATCCGCTGCTCCATACGTACAGTTGTGGGATCTGTCAGCATCATTATGGCAGTCGCACTGAACTCATCGTGAAGTCCGATGGGCTGCATGACTTCGTTGATTCCACGCTCCCGGAGCCATTCCTGCCGCTCAACCCAGTTGTAGTACTCAGGGATATGGAAGATCTTCGTGTGACCGTCGGTCCACCGGGCGGACAAGTGCTCTGCCACCTCAGCCTGCGGTCCCTGGTTGCCGCCGCTGTCCCCGATCATGACGATGTTTCGGAAGCCGCTGGCGCGTAAACTCGTAGCTATATCGCTCAGAAGACTCTTGAACGTCTCGTTGGTGACGCCGATCGTCCCCGGGTAGCGCATCGTACCGGGAGCTATGTCCATATCCCCCTGCGGCACGAAAACAACGATTGGCGTAATCAGCGCGTTGTCGAGCTTCCTTGCGACCGCCTCTGCCGTTTGCTGCAGGATATAGTTGTGCTTACCAGCGGCGAGGTAGGGGCCGTTCTGCTCTACCCCTCCCGTGGGGATGATCGCCGTAGTCATCCCGCCACTGATGGCGTCGCGGACCTCCATGAAGGTGAGCTCTTCGATCCACAGCGATTCGAGTGGGTCGATCGGATTAGGCTCGTTTGGATCGATAGGGGGCCCACCGCTTCCCGGCCTCGGCTGTGCTTCGGCCAGATCGGCTATGACGAACATAGCGAGTAGTAGCCAACGCCGAAGACCTAATCATTGGCCCCTCAAGGAGTACAAGTGATCATTATGACTGCGTAGTGTTAAGTGATCGTATCACGATCATTTGCGCACCCTCCGGAAGCCCACTGCTCGGCCGCCTACCGCAATAAGCCCAGGCTTTCACGGAATTTGCCTGATTCAGCAGTTCGTTGTCCTACATGAAGCGGAGGGGGTGGGATTCGAACCCACGTGGGCTTGCGCCCGCCGGTTTTCAAGACCGGTGCATTTAACCACTCTGCCACCCCTCCAAGCAACATCAATCCAAAAAACTCAAAAATCTATAGGATTAGTGCAAAGAGGTTATCCAATTTACAATACAAAATAATATCAGTGGCGGAAAAGACGCTTCCCTGTGAATACCATCGCCATTCCATGTTCGTTAGCAGCTTCTATTACCTCTGCATCCCTAATAGAACCTCCAGGCTGTATGATGGCCTTCACTCCAACATCTGCTGCTGCATCAATACCATCCCTGAATGGAAAAAAGGCATCAGAAGCCATTACAGATCCATTAAGATCAAGGCCTGCGAAACCAGCCTTCTGGACAGCTATACGAGAAGAATCCACTCTGCTCATCTGACCAGCACCAATACCCAACGTAGCCCCATCACTGGCCAAGAGTATAGCATTAGACTTGACACCGAAAACTGCTGCCCAAGCAAAACACATATCATCCCATTCGACTTTGTCTGGATGGCGTTCAGTAGCAATAGACCAATCTGTATGACCTATGCCATAAAACGGAGGTGACGGCGGAGTTTGTACTAGCATCCCCCCATAAACAGTCCGGAAAATTCGAGAATCAGGTCTTCGGCCATGTTCAGCGAGAAAACGCCCAGTTGTACGAATCTCATCGTCAACATTTTTCCACCAATCCTCATCAGGTTCACCCTTAACAGATTCGCTAACTCCACCCAACGTCAAAATCCTGAGATTAGCATGACGCATTAGAATAGCAATGGCATCTTCATCAAAACCTGGAGCTACTATACACTCTATAAATAATTCTGACATCACCTTAGCCGTTTCTTCATCTATACGCCTATTCACAGCTATAACTGAACCAAATGCACTGATGTTGTCCGTACGAAGAGCCTTTTCATAGGCTTCTACGAGCGTATCAGCAACAGCCAGGCCACAGGGTGTTGTATGTTTAGTTATACAGACTGCAACTTTAGGGGAATACGAAAAGGGTGCGAGTGACAAAAGTGCTCCGTCAATATCGAGCAGGTTGTTATACGAAAGCTCTTTACCATGCAGTTGTTGCAAACTCACCAATCCATCCTCTTCATCGGACCACTGATAAAAAGCAGCTTCTTGGCCCGGATTCTCACCATACCTTAAACCTTTAGACAGTTTAAGACCGAGAGATAGGTGATCTGAAAAACCCTTTTCAGTTTCTATTAAATCCACAGAATCATCAACAGGAGTGTCATCTAATACCTCAGTTTGTGAGACACTTGATTCAGCTTCTAAATATGCTGCCACTGCAGAATCATACTCACTGATGTGACGGAAGACTTTTGCCGCAAGCTCACGACGCAATTCAATCCCTGTGATATCGCTATCAGAGATCTCATTAAGCACACGATCGTAGTCAGAAGGATCCACTAAAACTAGAACACTAGTGTGATTTTTAGCTGAGGCTCGGATTAAGGTAGGGCCTCCTATATCTACTTTGTCCATAGCTTCATGGATCAAAACATTGCTTCGAGCCACTGTTTCTCGAAACGGATATAGATTAACGGCCACCAAATCTATCGTGTGATATTTATGCTCATCGAGAGCAGCCATGTCTTCAGGTCTATCCCGACGTGCTAAGATACCCGCATGGATAGCAGGATGAAGAGTTTTAACTCGACCATCCATAATCTCTGGGTGATCAGTAATTTGTGATACCTCAGTTACTTGAACTCCTGCATCTCGGAGAACACGAGCGGTACCTCCAGTAGACAATATCTCCCATCCTATTTCTACTAACGATGACGCTAACTTCTCAATTCCCGATTTGTCAGACACACTCAGGAGAGCCCGTTTCGTTTTATGTATATGGCTATTCATCTATTTATTTGCTTCTCACTTTTCATCATCTGAAATTGATTCAAGATCAACAGATGGAACAATAAATGGTTCTGGCTCAATGCCTTCCTTGATCGCCCTACATACATGATCAGTTACAGCCGGATAAAGAAGGTGTTCTATTTTTAATACCCGGGCAGATATCGCCTTAATATCATCTCCGGGCAATACCGGCACAGGCCATTGTGCTAATATAGCACCAGTGTCGTACTCTTCGTCTACGTAATGAACAGTAGCCCCTGTAACTTCAACCCCAACATTCAGAACTGCCTGATGAACCCTGTCTCCGTACATCCCTTCTCCACCAAAATCTGGAAGCAATGCAGGATGAATATTTAAGATCCGTTTTGGATATGCATGCACAACAATCGATGGTATGAGCCTTAGATATCCAGCTAATGCAATAACTTGGATATCCCAAGAGCTTAGGTGTCGGATAATCTCCTCTCCAATCTCATCCTGAGATCTTCCCTGGTTTGAGATGACCAAAGTATTACGGTTAGCAACTGAAGCTCTACGCAGTGCTCCGGCTTCCTTACGATCCGATACGACTGTAGTCACTTTGTATAATCCACTTGTCTGCTCGTGATCTAAAAGAGCCTGGAGGTTAGTTCCTCCACCCGAAGCAAATACAGCGATAGGAACAGGAACGGAAGAATCGAACTTCATAAGCGATTATCAATTAAGAAAGGATTATTATTACGCTCGTGGCCAACAGTTGTGGGAGGCCCATGTCCCGTCAGAAGACGGGTATCATCAGACATAGTGAGTATATGGTTTCGGATACTTTCGAAAAGGGTAGCATAATCACCACCCGGGAGATCAGTCCTGCCCACTGAACCCGCAAAAATTAAATCTCCTACAAGTGCAACCTTTTCTCCTTTCGCATGAAGAATAACATGCCCTGGAGAGTGCCCCGGTGTATGAATAACTTTGAGGATAGATCGGCCAAACTGAAATGTTTCTCCATCATGGAATTCTCGTTCTGGAGGGTCAAGGTCTGGCCCTGCAAGGCCAAACATAGTCGCTTGAATTCCTACACTGTCGAAAAGAGATCGGTCATCAGGATGTAGATAAGTAGGAGCATCAGTGAACTCTCTAATTACACCCAAGCCTTCTATGTGATCAAGGTGTGCATGTGTTAATAATACGGCAGCCACCTGACTTTCCTCGGCCTCAATAGCAACAATCATCTGAAGAGCAGCAGCGCCAGGGTCTACAATTACAGCTTCTCCAGTTAATTCACACCAAAGGACGTATCCGTTTTCAGCAAAATCTCCTTCTGTAAAGGATTGAACACGCATATTGATATAGAGTAGTCCTATTATGACCTATACCCAAAATACTTCGGAAAATAATACCCCAAACAATTTGCTCGTAGGAATTTCTCCTACGAGCAAAAAAACAATTGGCCTGTTCTTGTTGCTTTAGACGGTGAATGAACTTCCACAACCACAACCGCCACTAGCATTAGGATTTCGAAAAGTAAAACCTGACCCCATCATACTAGTTACGTAATCGATCTCGACACCCATCAGGTACTGAACACTGAATGGATCCACGAAAACTTTAATACCAGAAAGATCAAAAATTTCATCATCCTCTTCGGGGGCATCTTCAATATTCAAACCATACTGAAATCCCGAACATCCTCCTGGGAGAACCCCAACACGGAGTCCTACATTATCCGATATTCCCTGTTCTTCTATAAAAGTTTCAATCTGGCTTACAGCTGTAGGTGTAAGGGTCAACAGGGGCTCAACACTTTCCATAAATTTGTCTCCTATTGATGTCCTACCTCCAAAATCTGTGAATTTATCATCAATAACATCTAATATTATAATTAAGATGCTCAAAAATACCGGTAGCCCTAAATAGGGTCAACGCCCTAACCTTTAGCACAAACGATGTGGCCACAGAGAGCATTAATAACTTGACAATCTTGCCATTCAAGAACAGTCCGGAAATCTATCCAAAAAGCTCCTTCTTCGACACGACCTACCAACGGTGGTATTCCAGAACGTAAAGCACCAGCAAGTTCATCCACTGTTTGTTGTCTAGGCTGAATACGAATCCCATAACTCTCTAATTCAAAGCCAGGAAAAGTTCCACCCCCAATCACAGATGACATTTCAATCACATCTGCATCCACGCCCTCGTCGGAAAGTTGGCCAGCAATTGTTTCCGCACGTTTTCGAAGTTTATCAGGTTCAGATAAGATCATGGTTAATGTAGGAATTTTGTCAATCGCACTACTAGAATCTCTATATAGACTTAAGGTGGCTTCAAGCGCCAGAAGAGTGGTTTTACCAATTCGGAGAGCTCTACATAAAGGATTTCTCCGCATCTGGTCTATCAACTCCTGCTTTCCTAGTAAAATCCCAGCCTGGGGACCACCTAAAAGTTTATCTCCTGAAAATGCAACCAAATCAACACCCACAGACAAGCTATCGACAGGACGAGGTTCAGGAGGCAATCCTAAAACTTCAGGATCAAGCATAAGACCTGAACCAAGATCATGGAGGACTCCTATTCCTTTTTCTTTGCCTAACTTAGTTAAATCCTGAATTGTCACTTCTTCAGTGAAACCAGTGATTTGGAAATTAGAACGATGTACTTTCAGTATTAAAGCTGTATCGCATTCTTTAAGAGCATCAAGGTAGTCCTGTACAGTAGTCCGATTCGTGCTTCCGACTTCTCTCAATAAAGCACCCGAACTTCTCATGATCTCAGGAATACGAAATCCTCCTCCGATTTCCACAAGTTCACCCCTAGACACTAATACATAACGTCCACGAGCTATAGTACTAAGAGCAAGCACAAGTGCTGCGGCACAGTTGTTAACTACAAGAGCACTTTCAGCTCCAGTCAACTCATGAAGCAGTGTCGCACAATGATCATAACGAGACCCTCTACGCCCTGTATTCAGGTCATATTCTAGATTGGAATATGATCCCGATCCCTCCATGGCTTCGATGGCAGTTCGAGCTAAAGCAGCCCTCCCCAGGTTAGTATGAAGAATCACCCCTGTACCATTAATAACCGGATGAAGCTGAGGTGACGTGGCCGTTTCCAAGCTCCATCTCACAGCTTTAGCATAAAGAGTTGGGTCTTCCATATCCTCTGTATCTATACCCGATCCAAGATATTCACGTATACGATCAACTTCATCACGCAAGTGATTAAGAACCAAGTTCCGCGGATGGCTGTCCAGAATTTCTTCAAAAGCGACTGACTCCAGAATCTTTTCCACTGAAGGAATACGCCTCCGAGCGTCAATCACTTTATCTCCAAATTGGGATCGCTGGTCTTCGTGGGGTCCGTTACTGGTGCTGGACGATGAATGTCAGTAGCACCATTATCTCCCTTGATACCGTTGATATTAGCAACTCCAGATATGGAGACTTTATAAGTCTGGTCAAATATCAATTCGTTGCTCAACAAAATATATATAGCCTGTTTAGGTAAATCTCGATCTGGATCTACACGCCTATTTTCTGAAGGACGAGGCCTGCCCATACCAAGTTCTTCAGCAATAACAGAATCACTTGCAGCGCGGATAGAATCCGCCACCCAAACAGAATCTTCAATAGATTCTGCACGAATCAGATATTCTCTCTCATGCATAACTTTTTGTACTTCAATTCCAGATGGCATAGAATCTAAAGTTATTTGGGCTAAAACATCATCCAAAGATGTTTCCGGATTTAAGTGATCATCGAATTCCACCATGACTGTAACTGAATCAACAATGTCAGCATCACTCACTAAAGCTGCTGTCGTATCAGAACTAAGAAGAGACATATAAGCGAAAACTGTGTCCGAACCACTGATAACCTGAGAGGCATCTCCAAATGGTTCAAAGAAATCAACCTCCTTATTTCTATTAAAATCGTCGAATGCTTTCAGAGCATAACGTCCTAAGGGAGGCAGATAACGAAATGCGAAAATACCATCGCGATCTGATATGGCGACATGTACCGACTCTTCAGATATTGCTTCTTTATTTCCTCTGAGAGGTTCAATCATCGCTGTAACACGCACTCCTTCCATAGGTCTTCCCGTCAGTCGATCTGACACCATACCCGCTAAAGCATTAGGTATTAAATCTGCACCTGTAGAAAATATGAACTCAAAAGGTTGAGGCATCGAATTTCCGAATAGGTCCCTAACAGTGGGTAGTACTGTGACCCGATAAACCAGATCAGGCGAAAAACCTCCTTCCATTCTAATTTCCAGACCGTTTTTTTTGTGACTAACTTCGATAGATCCAGACTCTGGAGACACTTGGACCGCTTGATCGAGAGAGCCAGATGTGCCGCGCTCACTAATACTTTCATTGAAGGTAATTTTTATCGGCCCATCAAATGACTCAACTATAGAAAACGTGTCGGGAAATGTGGCGACAACCTGTGGGCCTGACATATCAGTAGGCCCTCCAGGAGGAGAGATAGCCCTCGCACATGATCCTGTTGCCATAAGAACTAAAAACATCATTGCCCAATACGGCATCAGCAAAATTCCAATCCATTCATGATTAGGATATCCGGATTTCGATCAACCTTCAGCAAGTGATGTAAACTTACCTGTAAGCTTGTCTGCCTGCTCCTGAAAACTCTTCAATTTGCCCTGCTCACGTTCCACTACTTCAGGTGGTGCCTGCTGCATAAAGCGCTCATTTGCAAGATTTTTCTGTGCTTTTTCCATTTGCTCACTCAAACGATTAATCTCTACTTGAAGTCGTTTGCGTTCGTGAACAACATCTATGATTCCTTCTAGGGGAATAAAGACTTCAGCTCCATTTTTTAGAACAGCGTGAGCACCAGCACCACCTTCTTCTATTGCACCCTCAATCTCACAAACATCTACTTGGGCAAGTCTCTGCAAGGCTACCATCTGTTCCTTGATCATTGAATGGAATCCTTCTTGCAATCCGGCCAATCTCACTGTA
>CEUS01260930.1_pt1 | contig 19754 bp, 15 predicted proteins | sample 427031 | NCBI WGS metagenome assembly CEUS01 (sample SAMEA2622837, study PRJEB7988) | marine metagenome | biome: marine biome (ENVO:00000447); feature: marine epipelagic mixed layer (ENVO:xxxxxxxxx); material: "saline water (ENVO:00002010), including plankton (ENVO:xxxxxxxx)" | depth 140 m | reverse complement strand
TAGCAGCTCTGGTAGTCGCCACTCCATCCTCTGCACGGCGTTTACGTTCCTTTAGCTCCAGCTCTGTAGGTGCTCCGATAGATACGACCCCAACCCCACCCGTGATTCTTGCAAGGCGCTCTTCGACTTTTTCACGATCCCAGTCGCTGTCTGCTGCCTCTATCTGTTTTCTTATAAGTTTGGCTCTTTCTTCTAGGGCGGACTCGTGCCCAGAACCTTCTAGTATCACACTTGCTTCCCGACTTACTGATACTCGCTCTGCTTGTCCCAGCCATTCCACAGGAACGGTCTCCCAAGAGTAGCCGATATCTTCGGACACCACCGTACTACCAGTCAGAGCGGCTATGTCACCAAGGTTGTCCTTCATGCGATCTCCATATGAGGGAGCTTTGATCGCGATCACGTTCAGATTACCCTTCAGCTTGTTTACTATCAGGAGGGCCAGGACATCACCATCTACATTTGGCGAAATAATCAATAGGTTGCGCATCCCTGCAACTTGAAGGCGTTCTAGAAACGACAGAAAGTCTTTAGCATTTTCTATCTTGCTATCACACAAGAGAATGTAGGGTTTTTCAAGGACCCCCTCCATCTTATCGGAGTCGGTAACGAAATAAGGAGAAAGCCAACCACGATCAATCTGCATACCTTCCACGTAACGTGTGGATATCCGATCGCTTGTTCGGGTGTTTTCATCCACTGACACTAGGCCGTCTTTACCGACGCGATCCATCACATCTCCTATAGCTCGACCAACCTCTGGATCATTCGAAGCTATGGAAGCTACATGATTAACGTCTTCTGGGCTTGAAACTGGTTTACTTACTTCATGGATTTGAGAAATGGCCTGCTTTGCTGCCTTACTGATCCCTTGTTTGATAAACATTGGATTAGCTCCTGCAGCAACATTTTTTATCCCTTCGCGGGCTATGTGACGCATAAGGACAGTGGAACTGGTCGTACCGTCTCCTACCATGTCTCCGGTTTTCATAGCGGCTTCCTTGACCATCTGTACCCCAACGTTGCCGTATATATCCTCGATGGATTCACTAAACTGCTTTGCGATTGAGTCCCCATCGTTAGTGATTTCCGGGGTGGTGAAACGCATGTACATGACGTTTCGCCCTTTTGGTCCTAGTGTCTTTCCAACAACGTCGGCAACGAGATCGACGCCCTCTAATAATGCGCGACGAGCTTTTTCGTTAAATAGTAAACCCTTAGGAGGCATTCCCTGTATCTTTCATGTGGGTGGTCAACTCAATATCGGATGCTATAGATGGAACCTTTATTGAAGGATTGCCAGAATATCTCTTTCGCTAATGATCAGGTACTCGGTACCATCAAATTTGATTTCAGTTCCGGCATATTTTGCAAACAACACTCGATCACCTTTTTTGACTTCGAGCTCTTGTATTGTTCCACTATCGTTACGGGAACCCGGCCCTACCTCGACAACGTTGCCTTCCATAGGCTTTTCTTTTGCAGTGTCTGGCAGAACTAGTCCGGAACTAGTGACTTCATCACGTTCTTCAGGCTGGACCAATATTCGGTCGCCTAGAGGCTTAACTTTTGACATCTCTCGATTCTCCTGTAATTCGATTACTTCAAAGACTGAACTACTTTTGACCGGCGGCTACGAATATTAGCTTTATTTGTAACCAACTTCACCGGCGACTGCCAAGCATAATCAGCCATCACGCGTCTCGCAATAGTAATTTAAATATATTGAGCGATTAGGAAGGGTAAAAATCAACATGAGAAGTTTGGTTGAGAGGCTAAAAATGGGATAGTTTGGGGTCCCTGAGGTATTACACAAATCTTTCCTGTGCGGTCATGTTCGCGCAGTTTTCGGACGGTGTTTTCTATGTTTTTACATGGAGTACAGCCGATTTGAGTGATCTGTTCTTCCGACAGATAATCGGACATGATATGGATACGAGATTTCTGTTGTATCAGTGCCAGCACTTGGGCCTGCCACTGATCTATTTCCGGCGTGTTTCTAGATTCAATAATTTTTGATAGTTTTGCAGGGTTGTGTCCAGATCCAATCATTTTTTCAAAGTTATTGTGTCCTAAACCTTCCCGGCATTCGGCTGCAATTATGATGTGCCCTCCGGGTTTTACGGCTCTAGATCCCGCGGATATTCCTTTGACGGATTGATAGAAATTCAAATCAAGGGGCCAACCGCTGTTAGTTGTTATTACGACATCGAACAGTTCAGTGATCGGCTGCATAGATACGGATCTGGAATGATGACAGCCAGCATTGTGGGCGACTTTCAATGATCCTGCGAAAACTGCCGTTATTTGTTTGTTGGAGTTTAAGGTTACATTTAGGATCATGTCAGGGGCACACAGTAGGGCTGCTTCTCGTTGTTCTTCAAACACAGGATTCCCTTCTGTCTCTCCCCATGTGGAGTTGCTGTCACCAATCATGTTGGCGTCATGGTTGGCAAGGATGGATTCTGCAGATGCTACTCCTGGAAGAGTAAGTTTTGCTCCACCGCTGAAACCTGCGAAGAAGTGGGGTTCGATGAATCCAGTTGTTATCCTGATATCCGCTTCCACATACTCTCTATTTAGCGCTACAGGCCTGCCGCTAGAGGTGTGACCGACAAAGACATTGCATGAGGCGGTTCGAGGTTTTGGCGAGATAATTCTGAACCGAGAAACAAGCTCAGGCCCCAGCATTGTTAGTAATTCAGACTTAGTGTTGGGGCGGTGTAAGCCAATGGCATTTATTAGGACTATGTTTTTATCGGGTACGTGATCTAGTTCGCTAACCAACTCGGTAATCATCAGTTTGGATGGGGCTGGGCGGGTTATATCACAAAACACAATGGCTACAGTGTGATTAGATTTTGCGAGGTAGGATAGCGGAACGGTATCCAAAGGCATCTTTAGGGCTGACTTTATGCAAGTAGATGGATCTTCAAGTGGCGGCTCGTAGCTAGGCTCAACTAATGTTGTGTGTTTCGCAGGAAGGCGTAGGTTTAGATTAGACTCACCGTATGCTAATTTGTAGTTTTGCATCTCTACTCCAACGGCTAGCTATACGGTTCGATCAGTTTAGCCCCTAATCGCATCGCAGACTACCGTACTCAGCGCTTGTTATTTAGCTATTTTGTTCGGCAGCGGGATAATTTTCTCAATCGCCTAGAGAATTAAGGTAATCCTAAGATTGGTGTTGTGTTAACATAATACCCTGGCTAGTCTCCCAACAAGCGCTGAGATTCTGCGAACTGAGGCGCTGTTTAATCCGGTGGTGTTACCCAGGGAAATGTAATTTTTTCGATGTGTGACCGTTTCCATAGTCAACCTAGTGGTTATGCCACGAATGAATCATTCTAAAGGAGTAGGTGTCACGAAAATTCACGACATAACGATCCCAATAGGGCCTTCAACTCCGCTGTGGCCGGATGACCCGGACATATCGTTGGAGCCGGCTTCTAGGATAGCGAATGGAGATGTATCAAACGTCACGTTACTGACCATGGGTACACATTCAGGGACCCACATCGATCCTCCTGCTCACTTTTTTGACGGTACCGCCACAGTGGACAGGATCGAGCTTAGTCTGCTCTGCGGGCCGGCATTTGTAGCGGAGATCAATGCGGTAGAACGTATAGGTCGTGAACATCTTGATGCGGCCAAGATACCACCTGGTGTGCGCAGGCTTCTCCTAAAGACTTCAAATTCATCTAAAGAGCTGATGTCACGACCTGATTTTGATGCAAATTTTGTAAGTTTGTCTCCGTCTGGGGCTCGTTGGATTGTGGATCATGGAGTGCAAGTTGTGGGGATTGACTACTTGTCGGTAGAGGCGCACAGTGATCTAAATCACGATACGCACAGAGTGTTACTTGGTAACCGCCTGTCTGTCTTGGAAGGGTTAGACCTACGTTCTATAGACACAGGACACTATTTATTATTTGCTCTACCGTTGAAAATCGCTCGTGGTGATGGTGCGCCTGTGCGTGCTGTCCTTGTTGAAAATATATGAGCGTTTATGGGGTTCAATTATGATGCAGCTGGCACAACGGTGACTTGTTTTTGATTTGGTTGTGAAGATGAGTTCTACAGTACCAAAATCCGACTTTGAGATTCATGTTCAGGAATTCCTCGACTACTTACAAGAGAGTCGTGGATTGTCCAGTAATACATTGTCTGCATATGGTAACGATATACGTCAGTACGCAGATTATTTGATCGATGCTGGATTCGATGATTGGGTGGTGCCAAGTTCTGTTGTAAATTTATTCATTGGTTCTTTGATTGACAGGGAATATCAGCCATCGTCTCAGGCAAGAAAGCTTGCAGCGGTAAAAGCGATGTATCGATATCTGCTGGATCGAGGTCATGTCCAATCTGATCCTAGTTCTAGTCTTGGAAGCGCACGTGTAGCAAAAAAGAAGCCGAAAATAATTTCGATTGCTGAAATTGATAGGCTGCTCGCATCAGCATCGGGCGGGGATTCTCCGGAAGATTACCGGGATAGCGCTATGCTTGAACTTCTATATGCAACAGGGATGCGAGTAAGTGAGATCGTTTCTCTAGATGTCGCAGATATTGACCTAGTAGAAGATTGTGTAACTTGTTCTAGAGGGGCAACCAGGCAGCGTACTATTTCGTTTGGCCCTCGAGTTAAGAATGCAGTGTTGGCTTACAATCGGCACGGGCGTCTGCGTCTTTTGCGTTCGAAGATTGAAAAAGCACAGTTTTTGAATCACCGAGGCAACCGACTGACTAGGCAGGGGTTCTGGCTGATCATTAAAGGACATGCTGCACGAGCTAGGATTTCTAGTCACATCACTCCACATACCCTCAGACATTCATTCGCGGCTCACCAGTTAAATGCTAGCGGGTCTGTGCCAGAAGTGCAGTCTATGCTTGGTCATGCGAGCCCTATAACTACCCAAGTCTATTTGGATGTTATTAGGGATAAGGACAGCGAGGGTAAAAAGCCTTTGCCAGGATCCACACACTAAGGGATTGGGTTAAGGAAAGGTTGTCAGCAAGCTCGCTGAACACGAATGTGAGGTCTGCGGCCGACTTTATTCTGGAAAAGTGTGACTACCCTATAAGAATGGCTGTCATTCTGGGGTCAGGGCTCGATCCGGTTAAGGCGTCGATGGAGATCATTCATTCGATCAGATATAAGGACATTCCAGGGTTTCCAGAAGTTGCAGTTCGTGGCCATATGGGAGAATTGTGCATTGGGAAAATTAATGGTGTAGGGGCTCTGATTATGAGTGGTCGTGCTCATTTTTATGAGTCTGGGTCAATGGTACCTCTGGTTACCCAAATACGTGTCTTGTGTGGTTGTGGCATTGATGTTCTTGTTCTGACCAATGCGGCGGGTTCTGTGACATCAGACCTTAAGCCTGGAGACATCATGCTTATTCGTGACCACATATGTTTCCCAGGATTGATGGGGTACAACCCGCTACTTGAAGAAGTTGTAGAATCAGGTGATAGATTTGTGTCCATGTCAGAGGCGTATGATCCCGAAATTATTGTGTGGATGGGGCAAGCTGCACACAAGTGCGGATTCTCCCATAGAACTGGCATATATGCTATGGTTTCCGGCCCCAATTATGAAACTCCAGCGGAAGTTGCGATGTTGAGAAAGCTTGGGGTTTCAGCGGTGGGCATGAGTACGGCAGCGGAGGCGATAGTTGCTCGTCATTGTGGTGTGCGAGTTGCCGGTATATCTGTTATTACTAATACAGCTGGCGAGAATTTAGGTGGTGGTGAGCACGAATCTATCGTACAGATGGCACAACGCACATCATCTAGTATGGGGCAGCTGGTTTCGGCGGTGGGTGAGCGTTTGAATTACTTGGATGAGCGCAGTCGCCATAGCAGCCTTAGATAATTCCAAGCTTCAAGAATACCTGCCTTGCTATTTTCTTCTGTGCGTCTATCAAACTTAAAACCGATATCTATCACTCTTCTAAATTCAGATTTTGCTAATAATTCGAGCAATATTTTAAACCCCACTGGATTGATATTGGCACTTCCAACCCGGCTTCTGCGATAAATAAAAAAACCGCTAAGGGGGTCTGATGTGGATCTTGAGGACGGGACAACGAGATATGCTGTTAATCTTGTCATCTTGCTGATGATTCTTCGGGCCGGTCCGGACAGCCCTGCATCAGATCCGTTTGTACAATATCGGCTTGCAACTGATAAATCGGCTCCGCCTTCTATGGCTGACAATAATTTTGGTAGAACTGAAGGAGGATGTTGAAGATCTGCATCCATGATTGCAATGTATTCAGCTTTAGACATGGGAATGGCGTGTAATACGGCGCTGGCTAATCCCCGCTGTCCTTTGCGATGACTTAGCTTGATATGTTGGTATTGTTGAGCTATTTCCATAATCAGGTTTGTGGTGTCGTCAGCACTGTCATCTGCGAAAATGATCTCGTGTTTAACCCCTTTCAATGCATTAGATATTTCCTTGACAAGAGTGACGATGTTGCCTCTTTCATTGAAAGTCGGAATGATGATGGAAAGTTTCACAGATTTTGCGATCGATGGGTAACGAGAGTTCGAGCACTGGAATCCTGATGTTTGCTCGGAAAGGATTGAGTGTCCAGTTTCAAATACATTACACGACCATCATGCGAAGATAGCTTTCGTAGCGATGTGAAGGGATATTATTGTCATTTACTGCACGCTTGACTGCGCAACCGGCATTATCCACGTGTGTACAGAATTGATCCTGGCAATTTCCCTGGTGTGCTTCGAATTCCCGGAAGTGGTTTGCTAGTTCTTTAGGTGGAACATCATCGACTCCAAAGGAACGTAATCCTGGCACATCTACCACCCAACATCCGTTCCCTAAATCGTAAGCTTTTGAGCTGGAAGTTGCATGTCTACCTTTGCTAGTGGTTGTATTTACTGACAAAGTGGTTAGATTGGATAGACCCGTCAGAGCTCGTATTATTGAAGTCTTACCAGAACCAGATGGTCCAACCAATGCAGTAAGCCCTGCAGGGAGGGATCTTCTAAGTGCGTCTATACCTTCGCCTGTTAGTGCTGTTGTTTTGAGAACCGGGTAATCTATCTTGGAGTAATTTTGCAACATACTATCTAGGCCAGACTGTTCCTCTAATAGGTCCAGTTTATTTACGCAAATCGATGCGTTAATGCCTGCATATTGGGCACCGACTAGCATGCGGTCAAGCAATCTGAATCTGCGAGTCTGTAATCTAGAGTCCTCCGTCACCGGCAATACAAACATAGCCAATGCGAGATTTACAGCAAGCTCACTGCGTTTCCGAACTGATCCGTGTTCATCCATCGTTCGGGTCAGCTTGGATTCCCGAGGCAATATCGTATTTAGCACTAACGTGCCAGATCTAATCCCAATTAACACTCGATCCCCAACTCGCAGTGGGTTTTTGCCGCCAGCATCACGGATAATACGCCCCGGAACGTGAAATTGCACCTCTGAATGTGCAACTGATGCACGACAGTGAGTACGTTGCACCTCTGTTACTGTGCCGAATAGGTTTTCCTCTGGGTTGTTTCTACAGTCAGGCACTGGCTAAGTGACAAAATAGATATGACGGGCAAGAAGACCCTGCTTCTAATGCCGTTTCCGGCCCTGATTTACGATCGCACATAATCCTATGATTCCCGATGATGCCAACGTCACAGCAGCTAACAGCTGTAGGGGGCTATCCAACATTTCTAAAATCTTTGTGATTTACACTTGGTTCGTATCCACATACTAACTGTAATGAGCCGTATGTAAGCAATAATTATGGCCCGTAATACACCAAGTGTATTCTTGAATTTAGCCGACAACTGTCGAAACATCTGTGTATATTGTCTTATTATTTACAAGCTCGTCTGGCTTTTTGGAGGTGTTTGTTATATTGAAGGTTATATCGGTTAATCCCAGAGGATATTGTCACGGAGTCGTGACTGCTATGACCATGGCGAGGAATCTGGCGAAAGAATCTAAAGATCCTCTGTATATGCTGGGATATCTAGTACACAACGAACATATGACTGATGAATTGGCTGATTTGGGCATTGAGCTAATTGACAGTGATGACAGATTAGAAGGATTAGACAAAATAAGCGACGGCACTGTCATATTCACTGCGCATGGGGTATCACCTGCAGTCAGGGAAAAGGTAAAGAATAAAGGGCTGGAGGCTGTGGATACAACGTGTAGTGATGTTCAAGTGACTCACGACTTGATTGTGGATTTGGTTGAGACTGGTTATGACATAATCTATGTTGGGCGTCGTGGGCATCCCGAGGCTGAAGGATGCCTTGGTGAAGCTCCCGATAGGATTTATTTGGTAGAAAAGCCTGAGGACGTGGATCGATTACATATCGAATCTGGCAAGGTCGCTGTTACAACTCAGACCACGCTGAGTATTTGGGACACCGCTGACACTATTCGAGCCGTGCGCAATAGGTTCCCGCACGTAGAGGTCTACAATGAAATTTGTCGTGCAACACAGGATCGACAGGAGGCTGTTATTGAAGCTGCCGCTGAAGCGGATGTTGTAATTGTAGTTGGTAGTGAACGTAGTTCTAATTCAAATCGCCTGGTGGATGTAGCTAGGACAGTGGCTGGCAAGCCAGCGTATCTTGTCGATACGGTTGACGATTTACAGGCTGAATGGTTTAAAAATGTTGACTCAGTTGCAGTAACCTCTGGCGCTTCAACACCGTCTAGGCTTACACGCGAAGTCATTAGCGTTCTTACTGACGGGGTCTGCACATAATCTGCAGCTGGACTTCTATGCTTTTCGCAACTCTTCTCTTACAAGGTCCCAGCTGAAAAGTTCTCCGTTAGGCATTCGAGCTCCGATATCGTCAAAAGCTACTCTTCCTTCGTCTGATGGGTCCCACAATTGTGTAGGGAAATTAGTCAATATTGCAGTTTTGTCTAATCCTGTAACAAATCCGTGCAAAACACCTATTGGTATCATTGTGGCGTATTGACCACCATCATTGTTTGATTCCCCCATTCGCAACAAGTTCAGAGTGCCATTAGTGGGTGAATCGATTCTATTGTCATACATGCCCAATACGATGTCTCCATCAATCACAGCAAAGCGGTCGATTTGATGGCTATGTATGTGCCATTTGTCTTCATCACGAGCGATTCCAGCGTGTGTTCGAGAGAAATAACACTGCGCAAATGGCAATGTGTCGGCATCGTAGAAGTCTTCCCAAGAAGCCTTTAATGTCTCTACGAGGTCGCCACGATTGTCCTTGTTTACTTGGAGCTTGCGAATGCGTACTCCTTCGATGAGAGAATCTGATTGAAATGGGTCATTGAAAAAATGCATTAGTTGCCTGAAGTTCTTTTCGCATAATTAATCACAGGGCATTATGGTTTGTATGGGCATGGCTGCCAACAGAACTGACAAAGTGATGTTAGGGATATACATGGAGATGCTAGCTTATGACAGGTGCAGATGTAGTAGTAGAAATACTAAAGAGGGAAGGGTTGGAATATGCATTTTGCTTCCCTTTTACTCCGGTACAAGAATCTATGGCCCATGGTGGCATCAGGGTAATTACCGCTAGGCAAGAGCGTGTAGCGGGGAATATGGCCGATGGGGTGTCAAGATCTACTAATGGCGAGAAAATAGGAACATTTACCGTGCAAAGTTCAGCTGGGGCTGAAAATGCCTTTTCACCGGTAGCTCACTCTTATACGGATTCGACCCCTATGCTGTTTCTTCCAGGTCATCCTGGGACTGATCGGATTGGTATTTCTCCGGCGTTCGACAGCATGAAGAATTATTCCCACACGGTCAAATACGCCGCTCGTCCAGTATCTTCTTCGCAGATACCAGGGATTATGAGGCGAGCTTTCGCCGCGCTACGGTCTGGTAGACCAGGACCAGTGATGGTCGAACTACCAGGCGATGTCTGCGCTCAAGAATTCTCAGAGCAATTAGACTACAGACCAGTCTCTAAGGTTAAATCCGGTCCTGATTATGGAGCTGTAGAAGAGGCTGCTGAACGCATATTGTCCGCGAAGAACCCGTTTATTTGGGCTGGACAAGGGATCCACTATGCGCAGGCATGGTCTGAGCTGCGTGATGTTGCAGAATTGCTTGGAATTCCAGTGATGACGACTTTGCAAGGGAAGAGTTGCTTTCCGGAAGTACATCCATTGTCAGCTGGTACTGGCGCATATATGGTTACAGCAATGGTGGATGATTTACTGGGCAATTCCGATGCTGTCCTTGCGGTAGGCACCAGTTTGACTGTCGCGGCATTTACGCCCAGCATTCCTGCTGGAAAGACCATAGTTCATGCTACTAATGATGTTACCGATCTAAATAAGAACTATCCAACCGCGGTCTCTGTTGCCGCTGATGCAAAATTATTTCTCATGGCACTTCGCCAGGAATTGCGTCGAAGAGTTGGAGATGGGCGACTAGACGTGTTTCAACGTAATGAACGGTCTATCAAGAAGACTAAGGACAAATGGTTGTCAGAATATTCCTCACTCTTTTCAGATGATTCGGCCCCAATAAATGGATATCGGATGTTTCGTGAATTATGGCTTGCTGCGGCCGGGGAAAATGCAATGTTTATTCATGAGTCAGGAGGATCTAGAGATATTCAAAGTGTATTCTACGAAGCTGTGAATCCTCGGGACTATTTGGGATGGGGACAATCTTCTCAGCTTGGGTTTTCGATAGGGCTGGCTATGGGGGCTAAGATTGCTAATCCGGAAAGGATCGTGATCAACGTTATGGGTGATGCTTCAGTAGGTATGACAGGTTTAGATTGGGACACTAGTGTTCGAGAAAATATCCCAATTATGACTGTAATCAAGCATGATTCAATATTTAGTGGTTATGAGAGGCATATTCCTGAGTCAGTGGCTCGTTTCAAGTCCTCATCTATGACAGGAGATTACGCATCCATAGCCAAGTCTTTGGGATGTTACAGCGAAACGGTGGAAAGTCCCGCGCAATTACAGGACGCATTTAAACGCGGTATCATGGCCGTCAAGGATGGTCAGACAGCTGTTATTGATGTTTTGACAGCTGAAACGCGGAAGTTATCTCGTTCACGTATATGAGTGACTATGCAAGCATTGGTCGTCGCAGGGGTTTGTGAAATGAGTATATATAAGGAAAGGTTTGGGTTGCGCCCCATCATTAACGCGGGAGGAACTATGACGGCCTTGGGTGGGTCCATAATGCTTCCTGGGGTTGTGGAAGTTATGCGACGAGCTAGCGAAGAATGGGTTAGCGTGCCGGACTTACTGCGTCTGGCTGGGGAAGAAATTGGAAGTATGCTGGATATAGGCCCAAGCAATGGTGGCAGTGTGCTAATCACGTCCGGGGCAGCTGGGGCTAACACTCTGGCTGCGGCAGCTGTTATTACAGGACCTGATCCCGATCGGATCCGTAGTCTTCCAAACAGTCTTGGTTATCCAAATGAAATTGTAATAGCTCCCGGTCATGGTGGGATTTGGGAGTCTACTTTCCGTGCCGCTGGAGCAAGGTTAATCCACGCACGGAGTGAACCTCACTATAGTGAGAAAAGGCAATCCCGATTTCTTGCTACTGACGTTTCAGCGGTCGCAGATGAGATTAATGAGCAGACTTGTGCTTTAGCGGCGATAATTTCTTGGGAAACTGTGCCCGACGCTGCTCCAACAATTGAAGATTTGGTGACCGTAGCCCGATTGCACGGATTACCGCTAATAGTTGATGCATCAGCACAAATTCCACCTTTAGCTGCCATCAAGGATCTATTAGACATGGGGGTAACGTTAGTGTCAGTCAGTGGAGGGAAGGCATTGAGAGGGCCGAATGACACCGGGCTACTTGTTGGGTCCAAGCCTTATGTCCAAGTTGCTGCGCGGCACGCTAGCCCTGTAGTAGGGAGTATTGGTCGTGGATTTAAAGTTAGCAAAGAGCAGATAGTTGGTTTAGTGGAAGCCATAAGGCTTTATCTTGGACAAGATGAGGAAAAACTATTAAGAGATATGCATGATAAGTGCGATTTTTTGGTGTCAGGGTTTGAGGAAGTTCCTTTTGTGCGTCCTGAAAAAATTTTTCCTGACGAAACGGGTAACCCAGTACCGCGTGTACGTGTACATGTCAACGAAGAACAATTAGGGATGTCAATAAGCCAAATTATAGAATTGTTACGTCTTGGCGATCCTGATATAAGATTGCGCAATGGGTACAACGGTGCCAAATTCCTAAATATTGACGTGATGTGCTTGAGGGATGGGGAAGTAGACATATTGATGACACGCTTGAAAGAATTATTGCGGAAATAGTGATGGGCAAATGATTTGTCAGTGAAGGAAGTGAGAATTTAATTGATTGTCAAATCTAAGTTGAAAGATTTGGGTATTGTGCTACCCAAAGCTCCTGTTCCTGGGGGTTCTTATGTGACTGCTGTAATTACGGGAAATTTGATTTACACAGCTGGTCACTTACCAGCTCTGACTGAGGGTCATTGGGAGGGCAAGATTGGTAGTGATTTAACAGTTGACGATGGAGTGTCGGCAGCACGTGCGGTCGGCATTAACACTCTGGCCACATTAGAAGACAAGCTTGGGGATCTTGATAGAGTGGTCAGGGTGGTCAAGGTGCTAGGATTTGTGGCCAGTGCACCTGGATTTAATGCTCAGCCTACAGTTATCAATGGGTTCTCTGATTTGATGAAGGAAGTTTTCGGAGATTCTGGTATGCATGCGCGATCAGCTGTTGGCGTGAGTGAATTACCAATCAATACCCCGGTTGAGGTAGAAGCAATATTTGAAATTAAATGAGAGATGTATTTAAGGGAATAGGCTCGCTCCTGTAATAGCAGCGAGCCTATTTATTGGGCTGTAAATATGGCCCAATTAAATCCCTAAGATTGAGGCTTTAAAAGCCTAACCTGTCGGGGCGGGCCGTATTTACAGCCAGTATGATCAGACATGTAGGCACCACCTCCTTTGATGTATTGCAACCTATCATGGTGTCCTGCTGAGGTCAAAGTGAAATCAATCTAAGTTTCATCATTAGGCTGTGGTCTTCATATGTGGTCTGGGAGTATCTATATTCAGCAACTCTAATAACCAGCATTGATTCAATTCTCTGTGGACGGTTAGTGAATATGAAATGTGCTAGTTGGTCGACACTAAATTGGGCGTCGTGGGTGTCGAATGGATTTGAATATACAAACTAACGAGGCATCGCATCACTGGAGCCTACTCATCCAGCAGTTGCTGAGCCTGTGGCATGCTAGTTACTCATGGCAGCTTATTGAGTATCACCGAATTGAGCATATACAAAACACCCTCAATGCGAAATAAAACTTTGCTTTGCCGCGACGACTTTGCAAATATTCGGCTTACTAGATAGGGTTTACGGTACCCATAATGTAATAGATAAGATACTAGAGAGGTTTTTGTATATGTTGGGCGAGAAAATAGGTGAGATACAGTGTTCTACGACAAATAAGGCATTGCCAACAGATGGTGCCATGCCTATTTTCGAAACATCGGCGCAAGGTGGAGGAACATTGGGTGGTGTTCAAGTGCAGTCCCTAGCGACCTATTCCTCTCAAATGAGGGAAGACGGCACACTTTATGGAGAGTGTCCTGCAGGTGTTGTTATGACCGCTGACGGAGTAGCCACATTCAAGGCAACTGGGATTGGCAGATTCACCGCTGATGGTGGAGCAACTTTTCGGGGAGCTGTTTATTTTCAGGCTACGGCCCCATCCCTAGCTAGCCTTAATGGTATTTGCGCTGTGTACGACTGGGAGGTAGATGCTGAAGGGACCGCAACGTGGACGCTTTGGGAGAAGAAATAAGAAATATCCATCCTTAACATGAATGGGATTTTCTCGTTAGTATCCTATTTATTCTGATAGGTATTGCGGGAACGTTAACTGCAATAATGGTCCTAGTCGTTCTAACTGTGAGAAATATGAAATATTTCAGTGCGAGCCGAGGTAGTTAGAACTCTGTGAAGAACACAAAACCATTAGAATTGCCGTGTAGAGTTCGGACGGTGCGTTGTGAATGTATTTTTGTTAACAGTACATTTGGCGCTTACGGTAGTTGATTGTGAGCAAATAGAAAGTTCTGTTGAAACAACTGATGTGAAAACTCAACCTATTGGCAGGTCTAATCTAGAGGCCACATTCCAGATGCCTGTTGGAGGCATAATCCTACAGCTGATAAATAAATCTAATCTGTGAAGCTAACGACTGGTGGGCATCAAATGGATCTGTTTGTAAAAAAAACAATTCCGTTTCTGATTGTTCTCATTGCGGCGATATTTCGGTTGCAGAATGTTAAGTGGGATCAGAATCAGCATCTGCACCCGGATGAACGTTTTCTAACGATGGTGATGGCTAGGCTTCAATGGCCCGAGGGGTTAGGAGCTTACCTATCTCAAGAATCATCGTTGAATCCGTTTAATCAAACAGATGTTTCATTTTTTGTCTACGGTACCTTCCCTGTGTTCTTTGTCTTCGCCATCGCAACATTGATCGGGCAAATCGAATATGACAGTTTGACTTTAGTCGGCCGGATTAGTTCTGCAATGTTTGATACGGGTACAGTTGTGATTGTCTATTTTTTGGCTAGGCGATTGTTTGAAAACAATGTTGCCCTGTTAGCCGCAAGTTTTTATGCATTAAGCGTGTCTGCAATTCAGTTATCTCATTTTTTTGCGGTAGATACATTTTCCACATTTTGGGTCACCATGGCTCTATATATTTTGGTGATATTTACTCAGAGGCCACACTTTTACTTGTCTATACTTTTAGGCATAGCGGTAGGGATGGCTCTATCCAGTAAATTGAGTGCCGTTCTGATCTTGCCATTCGGTTTGTTACATGTGCTTTGGCACATTCGGTGTTTGTACGTCGATAGAGATCCGACCTGTTGGCCAGTTGCTAAACGGATGTTGATTTGGGGATTGGTGTCCATATTTGTCATCCTTTTGACATTTCGCGTTATACAACCGTATGCATTTGCTGGCTCTAATGTTTTAGATTTTCGCTTGTCCGACAAATTCTTTTCTTCTGTGTTGCAGCAAAATGCCATACAAAATGGAACGTATGATTGGCCCCCTGGAATTCAATGGGCTGGTACTACTCCGTATCTGTATCCCATAAAAAATCTAATTCTATGGGGTATGGGTCCATTCTTTGGCATTTCGGCGGTTTTAAGCTGGATTATTGCAGCAATATTCTGGATCAGAGGCGAAAGGTCCTTGTTTTTACCTGTTGTGTGGACCCTATTAAATTTTGCCTACTTCGGGGTCTTAGTTCTGAAGACGATGCGGTACTTGCATCCCATATACCCGATGTTGTCTATCCTAGTCGCCTGGATGGTGGTATGGGCTTGGCGAAAAAGCAGATCTTGGACTTTCTCTTGTAAATGGTGGCCTCTTATACCCTCTGTATGCTCGAGTCTGATCATATTGGGCACATTGTTCTGGGCATTAGCATTTAGCCAAATATACGCGCGCGAGCACACGAGAATATCTGCCAGTGAGTGGATATATGAGCAGGTTCCCACCGGAAGTGTTATTGCGACTGAGCATTGGGATGATCGTCTGCCCCTCAACCTTCCGAATTCAGGTAATTCTTCCGAGTATGAGTTTCGAACCCTTAAGCTTTACGATCGACTTTCCGAGGGTAAGCGTATTCATCTTATCGAATCTATTGCAGATTCTGATCTCATCGTACAGAGCAGTGATCGGCTTAGTGGCAGTATTCCCAAAATGCCATATAGATATCCGTTAGCAAATTTGTATTTTCAATTGCTGGAATCAGGCCAATTAGGATTTGAATTGGCTGCAGAGTTTACGAGTTTTCCATCGATAGCCGGGTTTGAACGAAACGATTTATCGGCAGAAGAGGCATTTACAGTTTATGACCACCCCAGGGTTCGTATATTTCAACGCACGAAGAGTATGGGGATTCGTGAAATAAATTTGATGTTTAACGGCGTGGATATTAATCAGTCGATTAATCAACTTCCGAAGGATGCTACGTCGAATCTGATGCTGGACGAACCCAGATTTTTAGATGTTCATTCTACTAATTCAAATCAGTCATACTCAGCGTATGGACTGAGTTATGAAGGTTCTGAAACAAATCACATTAAGATTGCATTGATGTGGTACCTGTGTGTGCAAGTGTTGGCAATGCTCTCCTGGCCTATTATTCGTTTTTTCCTACAGGATCTACCTGATTCTGGCTACTTCGTCACTAAGCCTTTTGGGGTGTTTATAGTAGCTTTCCCGGTGTGGTTTTTAGCTAGTTTGGGATGGGTGGAATTTTCGCGAATGAGTCTAATTCTTGCGGTATCGCTATTGGCAATTACTAGTTTGGCAATTTCAATTCGGACTAGGAATCAATTAATACATGCTTTGTCGAAAGGGAAGTTTCTACTCGTAACCGGTGAATTGATAGGAGTGCTCGCATTTATCCTAATGCTAGTCATTAGGGCTTTGAACCCTGACTTATGGCACACTGCTTTCGGAGGCGAAAAGCCTATGGATTTCGCTCACTTCAATGCCATATTGCGTACCCGGTCTTTTCCGCCCTATGATCCCTGGTTTTCTGGTGGCTACTTGAACTATTACTACTTTGGCCATATCTTCTCAGCGGTGCCGACGATTTTGCTTAAAGTGGCTCCTCAAATTGCATACAACATAAGTATTGCTTCGATTTTTGGTATGGCAGCAGCCATGATATTTTCTGCTGGGTCGAACATATGGGCTGGATTGGTGCGGAAATCTAAAGGGTCAGTAGGTGTAGGTGTGTTGGCCGTATTTTTGACACTTCTAATTGGAAATGTCGATGCTATGGTACAAGCGTTGCAAATATCATATAAATCGGCAGAATCCCCCCCCCATTTTCTGATGTTAATTGGCCGAATCCCGACGATTCTTTTTTCTGGTGTATTTTCAGCCGAGTTTGACTTTTGGCGGAGTACTCGAGTGGTTGAAAACACCGTGAATGAATTTCCTTTTTTCACTTTCTTGTATGGTGACTTGCACGCTCATATGAACAATCTTCCCTGGGTTTTTGCGTCAATAATTTGTGCTACAGCTATTTTGTTGCAGACTCCTCCTCAGACACTATTTGCAAGTGGGGCTTCGATTAATCTAAAGACCCGCGCATTTATTTCAAGCTATCTCAATCCCATCGTATTGGCATCAGTAGTTTTGGGAGTTCATCGAGTAGTGAACACGTGGGATTTCCCTACTTTTACAGTGATCATTCTCTTGTCCGTTTGCTATGTATTGTGGCGAGTTCAAGCACGTGTCAACATCTTTATGGCGGTTGGAGTCGCTTTAACTGGCGTATGCATAGGGTTAGTGAGTCAATTTTTATTTTGGCCTTTCCACGGGAACTTCAATGTTTTTTTTACTGGTGTTAATCGGGCCCCTGATACTACTCCGCTTGCTAGTTATTTTCTGATGTTTGGTGCGTTTTATACTTGCTTGCTTTGCTTCATAAGTTTAGTTCCTGTGTCCAAGTTCAGGATTGATTATTCGACGAGAACTAAGCTTGTCATTATGGGCACACTAGGGGTGATTGGCGCCTGTCTAATTAACAGTAATTTGCCAGATTCGGCACGAGTATTTGCATTGTGTATGGCATTGGTATTTATTGGGTTGAGTATTAATCAACGTCACGATCCAATCAGCTTTATCCCTATAGCACTGGGTGTCGGAGGGATTCTGCTGACAATGATGCCTGAGTGGATTGTGCTTCAAGGTGATGTTGGGCGCCTTAATACTGTGTTCAAAACTTATTTCCAAGGTTGGATATTGTTTTCGCTTGCTGTAGCACTCGTATTTCCACAAATATTGCGAATATTAATACGTCGATTGCAAGTGGGGGTGTCGATATTCGGAATAGGTTCCTTAACCGTTGCAGCTATTTTGGTAGTTGGTTCTGCTATATATCCTGTTGGTGCCATTCCAGGCAAACTTGAAGCTCGGATAAATAATGAAATTGCTCCTTCATTAGATGGGTGGCAGTACATGTCGGGTGGTGTTATACGGGAGGAGGGAGACGAAATCGAACTCAAATATGACTTAGAGGCCATACGATGGATAAATACAAATGTCAGAGGCTTACCTGTAATACTAGAAGCCAGTATTGATGTATATCGTTGGGGTGCACGAGTTTCTTCCAATACTGGATTACCGACTGTCCTAGGTTGGGATTGGCACGAAAAACAGCAACGATGGCCATACAGATCACATATAGATATGCGGCGTCAGGATGTATTCGATGCTTACGCGAGTCAAAGCATAGAATCTTTTGAGCGGATAGCACGAAAATATGATGTTCAATATGTTTACGTAGGGGCCTTGGAACGGGCCTATTATCCGTCTGAAGGGATCATCAAATTTAGTCATATGGCCGGCAAGCAATTGGATCTGGTATTTTCGAACAGAGACGTACAATTATATAAAGTACGCGATTCATGATGTGTTGTGCCATGTGCTTTTGTTTGTGCAGGTATATGGATATTGTCTGAGTTAATTGTCTCCACCATTCTGTTTTGGGGGTTTACGATCATCGGTTTTCCGGTGGCTAGACAGCTACTTCAGTATTTGCCTAGCGCGGGATACATTCTCAGTAAGGTTGTCGGTTGGTTCGTGTACACCTATGTGATGTGGGTGATCTTACATACAGGTTTGATCGGAGCAAGTCGATCATTATTTATTATTGTCTTCAGCGTCCTATGTTGTGTAGCGATAATCTTTTTGTTATTCAAAAAAAAAGAAATAGAAAATCTGAGACAAAATATAGGATTACTTGTATCCAGTGAGATTTTGTTTATTTGTGCAATGTGGGTATACGGATTGTTCCGCAGTCTTAGTCCCGAGATATTGGGTACTGAGAAGCCTATGGAATTTGCGTTACTAAATTCTGTTATGCGCACTGATCTGTTCCCACCGGAAGATCCTTGGTTAGCCGGATTTCAGATTAATTATTACTACTTTGGCTACGTTGCAGTAGGTGCTCTCAGTTTGTTAGCTGGTCTTAAGCCAGCAATCGGCTTCAACATTGGCCTGTGTTCAATATTTGCGACCGCAGTGCTAGGTTGTTTTGCATTGGGTTACAACATTTTGGGTTTGACTTATTGCGATTCTGGCAAGAAATCACGGAATATTGCTGGGTTGTTTGCAGTTGTACTGGTATTGATTGTGGGCAACTTGGCTGCTGTCGGGTTGTTGGATGGTATTGATAATCACTTAGACCCTTATTTTTTCAGTGGCCTAAGTTGGGAATCTAGCCGTGTAATTGAGATGTTCGGGTCTGATGGCGATTTGCGTGATTATACGATTAATGAATTTCCTTTCTTTTCTTTTGCATTGGGTGATTTGCACCCTCACGTATTGGTACTTCCAAATACTTTGTTATCTGTCTCAGTGGCAATTGGATGGCTGTTAAATTGGAGCCATTCTAGGGCTGATAATGGTGATCTCTTCTGGCTGACTGTCGCAACCTCTTGGGTTATGGGTTGTATTTGGGTAACTAACCCTTGGAACGTACCTGCGTTTGCAGGAGCGATATTGTTGTTTGGTTTGACAGGGGTGCTGCTTCACAGGTCAATCGCGAGATTTGGTAAGTTTATCCTACATTATATGACTCTGATGATGGGTAGTGTTGTGTGGTTTATCCCTTTTCATTTGGGATTTGAATCTTTTTTTAATGGGTTAGGCATAGTGGACCAACGGACAATGATCGGG